>Ga0182739_1000340_pt1 | contig 68612 bp, 73 predicted proteins | sample eDN5th30CBELigBY_FD_128873 | JGI IMG/M metagenome (GOLD analysis project Ga0182739, IMG submission 128873) | Enriched backyard soil microbial communities from Emeryville, California, USA - eDNA 5th pass 30_C BE-Lig BY (version 2) (version 2) | ecosystem: Environmental > Terrestrial > Soil >... | reverse complement strand
GTCACGGCAAGGTGTTGCCATTTTCGGGAGAGGAATTCGGCGCGCCGGTTCATGTGTCGCCGTGCGAAAGTGGTGCCATCTCCGGCACCAAAGCCCCAGTTGGAATGCATTCGGTAGAGCAGGAAGCCATCGGTCTCAAGAGTGCCGCAGGAGATCAGGCTCTCGGTGACTTTTCCCCGGCCGGGACGCAGGTAGAGCGCCACGGTGAACTGGCGCAGCGTCCGCCGGGTCAGCGGGATGGCGATCTGCCGGGTGTCGGAAAAGACCAGTTGGCGTTGAGACCCGAGCTTCGGGTCGGGTGCCTTCACGGAGGGGGGCGAGGGGAGACCGGCCGGAAGCTTCGGGCTGCCGTTCCATGAGTAGATCACCCCCTTCTCCGGTGGCGTGCCATCGACAGCCGGGGCCGGGGAGGCCGCAGCCATGATCAGGAAGGCCACGAGGAGCGCCGACGGCTTACTCATAGACCTCGATCTCTCCGATGTTGAGGATCGTTCCGCTCTCCTTCACGCTTTCGACCACCAGGCGCACTTTCCGTGTCGTTTCCGCTTCCCACCCGGCCTCCAGCACTTCGCCGTTTCCGGCGAGGGTTGCCTTGGGGAGCCATTGGCCCTCTTTTTCGATCTCCACGGAGGCCGCTTTGAGATTCGACGCGAAGACGCGTAGCCTGCGCGGTTGCCGGTCGGTCGGAAACTCGATTTCGATCCCGATGCCGGATTTGAATTTGAGATAGCGCCAGCCATTGCCATACGGGCTTTTCATCCCGTCGAGCAGCACGGGCAGGGAGGCGGAGCGGCTTCCGTCGGCCAGACGTACGAGCGCCCCTGTGGAAAGGTGGGCGATATTTCCCGGCACGATCCTCTCCTGGAGCATCGTACGCTCCTGCTCTTCCACGGCGGCCCACTTCAGCTTTTCGGGGTAGGGGAAGCCGGGGGTGCCGAGGATCAGGCTCTGGTGTGGCTGGAGCGTCACGACGAGCTTTCCGCCTTTCGACGTGAGGCTTTCCGGAGACCCGAGTCCATTCCATTGCGTGAACCTGGCAAGCAGGGGCGACTCCACCGCGAATTCCCTGGTCTCCCAGAAAGGGTTGGCCAGCAGGAGGGCGGCCTCTCCCTGCGTGCGGATCAGCCCCGCTTCCAGCCCGTCGCTGGTCGGCAGAATTTCAGGGGCAGCCTCCACGAGATGGGGGAAGAGGGCCTCGTACTCGCGGGAAAGGAACGGGAGACTGGCCGTGACGCCCGGTTCATCCCATGCGAGGTATTCCGGATACCAGGTAAACCCGGTCGCGCCGTGAATCAGGGCGATCACCTGCTGCGTGCGCATTTCGTTCGCGGTCGGCCCACGGTTTCCCTCCCGTCCGTAGCGGGCATAGTCAAAGGCCTGGGGCGTGACCCAGCGGGCGCGGAACGAATCCTCCCCGGTCCGGATCTGGTCAAGGAAGCGGCCGATGTAGTCGAGCGTTTTCGCCGCTCCGCGCCCTTCGAGAAAGAGGGGGTAGGGATCGGGATTGGAGATATCGGCTCCGTATTGATAATCCCGGGTGGCATCGACAAAGGCGTTGAGCACGATGACCGGTCGCCACGGGTCGTTTTCCCGGAAAATTTCGTAGATCTCGCGCAGGCGTTGCGCGCCGAGGCCGTGGATTTCCGGTTCGTCAAAAAGATACCACGCCAGGACGCGCGGGTCGTCGCCCACCGTTCCGATAATCCGCTCGTACTCCTTGCGTTCGGTCGGCGTCAGCGGGGTATTCCGGAGGCTTCGCGTAAAGCCGGTGCGGGAGGCCGACGGGATGTCCACCGCCATCAGCAGGCCGTTTTCCGAAAGCCGGCCCACCAGCGGCTTGAGATCGCGGAAAGGAGGGCGCACCCGCACGGGGCTGGCAAAGTTGAAGAACATCCCCGGCAGGATGCGTTCCCTGCTAAACCGGGCCCAATAGCCGAAGAGAAAGCCGTAGATCGGCTGCGGCCTGCCTTCGCGCAGGATCAGCCCGCGCCGGTTGATCCACGTCTCTCCCTTGCGATACGGGAGCTTGCGGATGCGCCGGGAGAGTTCCACCGGCCCATTGGGTGTGGAGAAGGCCACTTTAAGCTGGTAGTCGCCCACTGCAAGGGAGTCGATTCCCTCCACCTTGAGATCCCAGGCGTCTTCCTCTCCTTCGGTGGGAGTGACGGTTCCGGAAAGCGACGTGCCGCCCGGTCCTTCGAGGCGGACGGCGACCTCGGTGATCGGGGTCAACAGATCCTGCTGAAGCAGCCGCGCCTCCACGGTTTTGACCTTCTGTGATTCGAAGATCGCGGAGCGATACCCCGGTACATCGAGCACCACACGGGCGGGCGAGTACTCCAGATTCAAGGCGGCATTGGCGTAAGCGAGCGTTTCCCCCGGAGCATCCGGCAGGGTGATGAAGTGTTCCACCATCTCCGCAATCCGGTCCTGCCCGCCAAGGGGGATCTGCGCGGTTACTTCCCGGGTGCTCCCGTCGGCAAGGCCGAAGCCGAGGCTCCCCGAAGCCTCTCCCACCACGGAACGCACCTCAAGGGTACGGTAGCGACCGGTCTGGTTGGTGATCTTGAGCTTGCGCTCCAGTTGAAAGCCCGATTTTCCACGGGAGATGAAGCTCTCCCCCGGGATGATCGCCCAGCCGTAGCGTGCGCGCTCAAAGCGGGTCGGCAATTCGATGGGGCCGAAGGTGGAAGGGGTTTGGAGTCCCTTGGGAGCCGGGGGCCAGGTGGCCGTTTCGTAGTTTTTTCCGGTGCGCGCGGGGCGGTTGCGGGCAACCTGTACATACCACTGATTCATGGCGGGATCGATTTTCAGGCTGGCATGGGGGATGGAAAGCAGCAGTTCCCAGCCGGTCTCCGTCTTTCGCGTCTGGGCCGAAGTGTTGCCCCGCCAGTCGCGCAGGGTGACAAAACCGCCCTGGGCGTAAGCGCGTTCGGAAACGGCGCCGATCGCGTTGGAGATGATCTGAAGGTAGGAGGCTTCGTCCTTGTTGGCGCGGATAAAGAACTCAATGGAGTCGTCGCGAAAAGCGGCGCCATTGCGTTCGGTCACTTTGGTCACCAACTGGCCGGACGGCTCTTGCGCCTTCACCAGAAGGTGCAGGGCGTTCCCGTCGGCAAGGAAGCAGATCGCCGTGGGATAGGGGGTCGGCTCCAGGGAGAAGGGGGTGACGAAATCGCGCACCCAGGTCCCCTCCTTGTCGGCTGCGGAGAGGGCGTTCTCCAGCGTCAGCGGGGTGTCCCTGGTCTCCACCCACGTCACGGGTAAAGGGGTGGCATCCGCCAGGGCAAGGGTGACGGAGATCATCAGGACGGCGAAAAAGGAGAGTACGGCGGAAGGCATGAGCAAAGAAAGTGGAGGAGAGCGAGGCGGAACGGGCGCAGGCTATTGATAGACGAGAAAGCCCAGATCTTTTAATTCCTGGGGGCCGAGCGCGTCGACATGCCCGTCGAGGAAGAAGACATTGGCTTTTCCGAAGTGGTGGCATCCGGCTCCTTCCTTGCCGATGCCGATCCGGAAAGTTTGCGTGCCGCCATCTTTGGTGAAACTGTCAAGAATCAAAGGATAGGAGGAGGGATTCTCCACGGCGCGCACCCTCAGGCGATGATTCGGGCTGACGACCTTGGAGTAGGGCCCCTCCTGCATGTTCAACCCGTAGGCGCGCCACATCCACGCTGCATTGTCGATCGGGATCGACGCGTAGGCCGAAGGGCAGCGGGTGGTGTTTTTATCAGAGAGGTAGTGGTCCCGGTAGAGCACGTTGGGCCAGAAATTGGCGGCGATGGTTCCGCCCATGACGCTCTGGAAGACACCGTCCCGGTCGTTGGCATAGTTGAGGGCCGCCGTGCCGCACTGGCGCAACTGGGAGACGCATTGAAGGTTCCTGGAAGAGAGGCGTACCCTCAAAAGGGCCGGCACCAGAAGGGAGGCGAGTACGCCAATTACCACGATGGAGACCATCAGCTCCACCTGCGTCAGCCCCCGACGGCTGCGGGCGGACCGGATGCGGTGGTCAGGGAGCGGAGAAGAGGGGGGAATCGGCATTTCAGGGAAGATTGATGCCATGAATAGACGATCTCCACAAGTTTATTTTGACAAAATTCATATTCAAATAACAACGGATAGTCTGTTGTTTTATTGTGTTCAGGACAACAAAAAACCCTCGACGTCGATCGTCGAGGGTTTTTTGCCTGCCGTTCTTAGAACGGCGCTTCCGAGGGGTCGGGCGCAGCGGTGGGCGTCGCCGCTCCCGCCGCGAGGTCGGCCCGTTCGCTGTCGGGGATCAGGCGGATGATCTTGAGCGCTTCGGGGTCTTTGTGAAAGCGTTTGAGCCCGCTCTCCTTGAGCGCGGAGGCGGGGACGGCGCTGATGAACTCGGCAAAGGTTTTGGTGACCCCCTGCCGCTGGAGGGTCTGCCCTTTCTTGGAGCCCCAGAACTCTTCGGCGATGTTGGCGAGCGCGCGCGATGCTTCGTCCGGCCCGAGGTTTTCCCGCCGGGAGAGCAGCCAGACCAGTTCCGGGTCTTCGGGAAGGGCGACCGGGTACGGGACAAACGGCGCTTCGGTGGCGACATCCTCAGTCCCCGGGGCCTGCACTTTGAGGTGGCTCTGGAACGACTGGTCGGGGAGGTTGATCTCGACCGCCACGGCGGTTCCATCTTCGAGCGGGGTGATTTCGACATTTTCCTCGCCGAAATTGCCCTGCAACTGCTCGGTCAGTTCGGCGATGGTGTTCGGTTCGGTGTCGGGAATGGAACCTTTGGTGCAAAATTTGTCGAACGCTTCCAGGCTCGTGATGAGCCGGACTTCATGGGCGACTTTCTCGTAAATCGCGGAGATCAGGGTCGGGTCCTGAACCGTTTGCGGGAGGACTTTTTCAAGCAGGGCGAGGAAGCGGGCTTCGTTGAGGGCAGTTTTTTTCATGGATTGGATACCGGCGGCAATGATCGCCCGGCCGCTCCGGAAATGACAAGGTTTTCCGGCGTTGAATGCGGGGAATTGACCCGGAATTGACCCGGCTTGTCGGCGGCTCGTTTTTGTGATTGGATGCGGGGCGAACCCCTCCCTTCGTGCCCCCGATGTCCCACCTTTTAGCCCTAGACGCCGGTACGACCAACGTGCGTGCGCTCCTGTTTGACGGCGAGTGCCGGGTCGTTGCCGAAGCGCAGCGGGAGATCCGCCAGCATTACCCCCGGCCCGGCTGGGTGGAGCACGATCCGCGGGAAATCTGGGAGGCGCAGGCGGCGGTGACGGAGGAGGCGATGGCGCGCGCTGGGATCGGGCGCGGCGAAGTGGCGGCGCTCGGGATCACCAACCAGCGCGAGACGGTGCTTTTATGGGATCGCACGACCGGGGAGCCGCTTGGCAACGCGATCGTCTGGCAGGACCGGCGGACGGCGGCGGCCTGCGAACGCCTGCGGGCCGAAGGGCGGGAGCCGGAGATCTCGCGGCGGACCGGCCTGCTGCTCGACCCCTATTTTTCAGCGACGAAAGTGGCCTGGATGCTGGAACATTTCCCCGGCGCGCGCGAACGGGCGCAAGCGGGGGAACTGGCCTGCGGGACGATCGACGCGTGGCTCGTCTGGAAGCTGACCGGGGAGGAGCGGCGGCATCTCACCGACGTCAGCAACGCCTCGCGCACGCTGCTCTACAACCTGGAGACGCGGGAGTGGGACCCGGAACTGCTCGCGTGGCTCGGCATCCCGGCAGGGCTTTTGCCGGAGGTCCGTTCCTCGAGCGAAGTCTATGGCGTCGTCAGCGGGTTGCCGGTGCTGGCGGGCGTGCCGGTGGCGGGTATCGCGGGCGACCAGCAGGCGGCCCTTTTCGGGCAGGCGTGCGTTTCCCCCGGCATGGCGAAATGCACCTACGGGACCGGCTGTTTCCTGTTGCAGAACATCGGGCAGCGTCCGGTCGCCTCGCGGCAGCGGCTTTTGACCACGGCGGCGTGGCAGATCGGGGAACGCTTTGATTATGCGCTCGAAGGGAGCGTCTTCATGGGCGGCGCGGTCTTCCAGTGGTTGCGCGACGGGCTCGGGATCGTGAAAACCTCGTGGGAAGTCGATGAACTGGCGGCGACCGTGCCCGACAGCGGCGGTGTGGTCCTCGTCCCGGCCTTTGCGGGCCTCGGCGCGCCTCATTGGGACCCATACGCACGCGGGGCGCTCCTCGGGTTGACGCGCGACACCACGGCGGCGCACCTCGCGCGGGCGGCGCTGGAGGGGGTGGCGTTTCAGGTGGCCGATCTGCTCGAAGCAATGCAGCGCGATACCGGGACGCCCCTGCCGGAACTGCGCGTGGACGGCGGGGCTTCGCAGAGCGAACCGCTCATGCAATTTCAGGCCGACCTGCTCGGCGTGTCGGTGGTCGCTTCACAGAGCCGCGAGACCACGGCGCTCGGCGCGGCGATGCTGGCCGGGCTGGCGGTCGGTTGCTGGAAGGGGCTTGATGAAGTGACCCGCGGCTGGAAGGCGGCCCGGCGGTACGAACCGCAGATGGGGCGCAGTGAAGCGGAGGCGCGCCGGGCGCGATGGAAAAAAGCGGTGGAACGGGCGCGCGGCTGGGAGGAACCTGACCGGGAGGGGGCAAAATGAACCGGGAAACCATGCTCAAGCAAGCGACTGAAGCGACGACGCCGTGGGACCTCGTGGTGATCGGCGGCGGCGCGACGGGAACCGGGGTGGCGGTCGACGCGGCGACGCGCGGTTACCGGACGCTGCTGCTGGAGGGGTGCGATTTCGGCAAGGGAACTTCCGGGCGAAGCACGAAGCTGGTGCACGGCGGGGTGCGCTATCTGGAACAGGGGAATGTCTCGCTCGTGATGGAGGCGCTGCGGGAGCGGGGCATCATGCGCCAGAACGCGCCGCACCTGGTTCATGAGCTTCCCTTTGTGGTGCCGAGCTACACCTGGTGGGAAGGGCCGTTTTTCGGGATCGGCCTGAAACTTTACCAGATGCTTTCGGGTAAGTACGGCTTTGGCCCTTCGCAGAGGATCTCCCGGGAGGAGACCCTGCGGCGGCTTCCCAATGTCAACACCGACGGGCTCAACGGCGGCGTGGTTTACTACGACGGCCAGTTTGACGACACCCGGTTTCTGCTCCACCTCGCCATGACCGCGGCGGAGCAGGGGGCGGTGGTCCTCAACTACGCGAAGGCGACCCGGCTTCTCACCGGGGAGGATGGCGTGCTCAATGCCGTGGAGTGGGAGGATGGGGAAAGCGGGCGGCGCACCGTTTCGCGCACCCGCGTCGTGGTCAACGCCACCGGGCCGCTGACCGACGCCGTCCGGCGGATGGGCACCCCCGGGGCGGAGCCGATGATCGTCCCGAGCCAGGGGGCGCACCTCGTTCTCGACCGCTCCTTTCTGGCGGGGCGCGATGCGATCATGGTGCCGCACACCAGCGACGGGCGGGTGCTCTTTGCGATCCCGTGGCACGGGCATACGCTGGTCGGGACGACCGATATCGCGATCAAAAAACCGGTGCTCGAACCGGTACCGATGGAGCAGGAGATCGATTTCATCCTCTCCACCGCCGCCCTTTACCTGGAGAAAAAGCCGGAGCGGAGCGATATCCTCTCGGTCTTCGCCGGAATCCGGCCGCTGGCCCGGGTCGCCGGAAGCAAAAACACGGCGGCGCTTTCACGGGATCACACGATTCACATCGACCAGAACGGACTCCTCAACATCGCCGGTGGGAAGTGGACGACCTACCGCAACATGGCGCAGGATGCCGTCGACCAGGCGGCCGTGCTCGGCGACCTGCCGGAGCGCGATTGCGTGACCAAAACATTGAATCTCTACGGCTACCTGCAAAACAGCGCCTCGCTGGGCCACCTCGCCGTCTACGGCACCGACGCGGCGCTCCTGCGGCAATGGTGCGGGAAGGAACCTGCGCTTGCCGAGCCGCTCGACCCGGCCCTGCCGTACCTCGCCGTGGAAGCGGTCTGGGCCGCCCGGCACGAAATGGCACGTACCGTGGAGGATTTCCTCTCCCGCCGCACCCGCGCGCTCCTGCTCAACGCCCGGGCCGCCCTTCGCATGGCCCCGAAAGTGGCGGAACTGCTCGCGGCTGAACTCGGTCGCGATGCCGTATGGCAGCAGGCGCAGGTGGAAGCGTTTGAAGAAGTGGCGCGCGGCTATCTGGCAAGGTGAACGCGGCGGGCGTCCGCGTCCGCTGCGGCATTTGAGCTTGCCGGGAGAAACCGGGTGAACCCATGTCCAGCGCCGCAAACGCCGCGGAAAAGTGAGCTTGACCTTAAGCGATGCTTTCGACAATACCCCCTTCGACCCGCAATGCCGCACCCGTGGTGGCGCTGGCCTGCGGCGATGCCGCGTAGACGCAGAGGCTGGCGACCTCTTCCGGAGTGGCAAAGCGCTTCAGGAGGGTCGAAGGCCGGTTTTCGGCGAGGAAAAGCGCCTCCATCTCCGTGGGCGAGACGCCGCGCTCGGCAGCGAGGTCGGCCATCATCTTCAGCCCGCCTTCGGTGCGCGTCGGCCCCGGCAGGATGGTGTTGACGGTAACGCCGGTCCCGGCAAGCACCTTGGCCAGCCCGCGCGAGAGGCCCTGCAACGCCGACTTGCTCACCCCGTAGTGGACCATCTCGGTCGGGATGTTCACCGCCGATTCGCTGGAGATGAACTGGATGCGCCCCCAGCCGCGTTCCCGCATCCCTTTGGCATAATGCCGGGCGAGGCGTACGCCGCTCATCACATTGACCTGAAAATATTCCTCCCAGAGCGCGTCGTCGATGTCGAAGAACTCACGCGCGCCGTAGATGCCGAGGTTGTTGATCAGGATATCGGTCGTCGGGATCTCGGCAATCAGTTTGCGGCAGCCGTCGGCGTTGCCCAGGTCGGCAACGACGCCGAGAAGGGTGTCATCCATCGTCGCCTCGCGCAGCTTCGCAAGCGCAGCATCGACGCGTTCCTGCGTACGGCCAACAAGGGTGACAAAGGCTCCGGACTGCGCCAACCCGGTGGCGATGGCGAGTCCGATGCCGCCGGTCGAACCGGTGACGATGGCGCTTTTTCCTGCAAGGTCGATGATCATGGTCATGGGGCTTTCTTTATGGAAGTGATGATGTGGAAGGGGGACTGCGGTGGTTCGGCGGCAGTTTATCGGCTCCGGCCCCTTGAAAGCAAGGTTCGGAAACGGGAGGTCGTGCGCCAGATCGAGAAAAAACCAGGAAGTCGCTTGACGCTGACTGGCTGGTCAGTCACTTTCCTCTTTCTCTTTTTACCATGTCGCGAACTTCTTTTTTGCCATTTCTGTTTCTGGGTTCCCTGTTTCTGGCTGCGTGCGGAAAGCAGGGGCCGGCGGAGCGTCCCGCCCCGCCGCCACGCGAAATCACCGTGGCCGAGCCGCTCCGGAGCGAGGGGGTGGACTGGGATGAATACACGGGCCGGGTGGAGGCGATCGAGAATGTCGAGATCCGCGCGCGCGTCGACGGTTACCTGACCGATGTCAGCTTTTCCGAGGGCGATCTCGTCAAGAAGGGCGATCTCCTCTTCGTGATCGACCCCCGTCCCTATGAAGCGGAGGTCCGCAAGAGCACGGCGGAACTGGAACGGGCGAAGGCGCAGCTTTCCCTTGCGGAGCAGGAGCACGAGCGGGCGGAGTCGCTCCGTAAAAGCCGTGCGATCGCCACGGCGGACTACGACGCCAAGGTCACGGCATTTCACCAGGCGAAAGCGCAGGTGGAGTCGAGCCGTGCGGCGGTCGATCTCGCGAAGCTGAACCTGGAGTTTTGCCACATCAAATCGCCGATCGACGGACGGGTCGGCCAGCGCCGGGTCACGCAGGGCAACCTGGTCGAAAGCGGCAAGGAGATCCTGACCACGCTGGTGTCGCAGGACCCGATGTATGTCTACTTTGATGCCGACGAAAACGCGCTGTTGCGTTACCAGAAGGTCTCTGCAAGCTGGTCGATCGAGAGCGAGGGCACGGTCCCCGTGGAACTGGAACTGGCGGACGAAACCGGCTTTCCGCACAAGGGGAAGCTCGACTTCATTGACAACCGGGTCGACCCCGGCACCGGGACGATCCGCCTGCGCGGGGTCTTCGACAACAAGAGCGGACGGTTGACCCCCGGTCTTTTCGCCCGGGTGCGGGTGCCGGGCGGCGAGGCGTATGAAGCCTTCCTGGTGCCCGACGCCGCGATCGGCACCGATCAGGGGAACCGGTTCGTCCTCGTGGTGGGCGAGGGGGATGTCGTGGAGTACCGCTCCGTTACGCTCGGTCCGCTGCGCAACGGATTGCGGGTGATCCGCACCGGGCTTTCCGCCGGTGAGAAGATCGCCACGACCGGGCTGCAACTGATCAGTTCCGGCGACAAGATCATTCCGAAGCTGACATCGCTCACCCCCGGGGCGACCGCCCCGAAGGCTCCCGCCCCTCCCGCCCCTCCCGCCACGGCATCCACCAAAGAATAAGGAGCGCTTGTGAATTTCGCACAGTTTTTTGTCACGCGACCGATTTTTGCGGCGGTCCTCTCGATCCTGATCGTGATCGCCGGGGGGCTTGCCTACCTCGGGCTGCCGATCGCGCAATACCCCGAGATCGTGCCGCCGACAGTGCAGGTTTCCGCAACCTACCCGGGGGCGGACGCCGCCACGGTGGCGCTGACGGTGGCCGCGCCGATCGAGCAGGAGGTCAACGGCGTCGAAAACATGCTCTACATGTCTTCGACGAGCACGAACGACGGGGCGATGACCCTCACCATTACCTTCAAGCTCGGGACCAACCTCGACGAAGCGCAGGTGCTGGTGCAGAACCGCGTCGCGATCGCCGAGCCGAAGCTGCCGGAGGAAGTCCGCCGCCTCGGGGTGACGACGGTCAAGCAGTCGCCCGACTTCATGATGGTGGTCAACCTGGTTTCGCCGGATGGCCGCTACGACAATCTCTACCTCTCCAACTACGCCGTTCTGCAGGTAAAGGATGTCCTCTCCCGCGTGGACGGGGTGGGGAACGTGCGCGTTTTCGGGTCAGGGGAATACAGCGTGCGCGTCTGGCTCGACAGCGAGCAGATCGCCGCGCGCAACATGACCGCCGGGGATGTGATCAACGCCATCCGCGAGCAGAATATCCAGGTGGCCGCCGGGACGATCGGCAAGGAGCCGATCCCCTCCGGGACCGCGTTCCAGCGCCCGCTGACGGCGACGGGTCGGCTCAAGGATGTTGACTCGTTCAAGGAGATCATCATCAAGACCGGCGAGAACGGCCAGGTGACCAAGCTGGCCGATGTCGCCACGGTGGAACTCGGCGCGCAGTCGTATGCCCAGGGCAACCGCCTCGACGGGATGCAGTCGGCGGGGATCGGGATTTTCCAGCTCCCCGGCTCCAACGCGCTCGAAACGGCGAAGGCGATCCGCGCGACGATGGACGAACTGAGCACCCGCTTCCCGGAAGGGGTGGAGCACAAGATCGTCTACGATACGACGATCTTCATCAGCGAATCGGTCTCGGCGGTGATGCATACGCTCATTGAGGCGTTCATCCTGGTCATCATCGTGGTCCTCGTCTTCCTCCAGAACTGGCGGACGACGATCATCCCGCTTCTTGCCGTGCCGGTTTCCTTGATCGGGACGCTCGGGGTGATGGCGCTTTTCGGCTTTTCGCTCAACAACCTTTCGCTCTTCGGGCTGGTGCTGGCAATCGGGATCGTCGTCGATGACGCGATCGTCGTCGTCGAGAACGTCGAGCGGAACATGGCGCTCGGCTACCCCCCGTTGCAGGCGACCCGCCGGGCGATGCGCGAGGTTTCCGGCGCGTTGATCGCGATCGCCGTCGTGCTTTCGGCGGTTTTCATCCCGACGGCGTTCATCTCCGGCATCACCGGGCAGTTTTACCGGCAGTTCGCGTTGACGGTGGCCGTTTCGACGATCATCTCCGCGTTCAACTCGCTGACCTTGAGCCCCGCACTCTGCGCCTTGATGCTCCAGCCGCACCACGCGCCCAAGGATCGTTTCCAGCGGCTTATCGATACGGTTTTCGGCTGGTTTTTCCGGGGGTTTGAGGCGGTCTTTGCCGTGGTGACCCGGCGTTACACCGCCGCCGTCGGCAAAGTGGTCCGCCATACGGTGATCGCCATGATGCTCTACGGCGGCCTGCTCGGGCTGGCGTGGTGGGGCTTCCAGAAAGTGCCCAGCGGGTTCATCCCGGCGCAGGACAACGGTTATCTGATCGGGATCGTCCAACTCCCCGACGGCGCTTCGCTGGAACGGACCGACGAGGTGGTCAAACAGATGGCCGACGCCGCGCGGGAGACCCCGGGTGTGGCGCATACGATCGAAATCCCCGGTTTCTCGCCGCTGGGCGGGAACGCTTCCAACGGCGGAGCGGTCTTCATCATCCTCGACGAGTTTCACAAGCGCAACAAGGCCGGGCAGAAGGATGTGCAGGTGATCGGGGCCTTGAGCCAGCGGCTCGGCAAGATCACCGACGGGATCACGCTCGCCTTTCCGCCGCCGCCGGTGCGCGGGCTTGGCTCGGTCGGCGGGTTCAAGATGATGATCCAGGATCGCGGGGCCGCCGGGTTGAGCGAGTTGCAGCACCAGACCGACCAGCTCATCCAGAAGGGGAACGCTTCCGAGGGGTTGACCTCGCTCTTTACCACCTTCCGCGCCAACACGCCGCAGGTGCATATCGACATCGACCGCCCCAAGCTCAAGCAGATGGGCGTTTCGTTGACCGATATTTTCCAGACGCTTCAGATCTACATGGGCTCGCTCTATGTCAACGACATCACCCTCTTTGACCGGACCTACCGCGTGACCGCGCAGGCCCGCGAGGAGCAGCGCGTGGAGCTTGACCAGATCAAGAACTTCAAGATCCGCAACGCCGAGGGGCAGATGGTGCCGCTCGGCACGGCGGTGCATTTCCGTGAAACCACGGGGCCCGATCGCGTGATCCGCTACAACATGTACCCTGCGGCGGAGATCAGCGGGAGCGCCGCGCCGGGTTACAGCTCGGGGCAGGGGATCGACCTGATGAAGGAGCTTGCCGAGACCTACCTCCCCTCCAGCTTCGGCTTCGAGTGGACCGACCTGACCTACCAGCAGATTCTGGCCGGCAATACGGCGATCTTTGTCTTTCCGCTCTGCGTGCTCTTTGTCTTTCTGACGCTCGCCGCGCAGTATGAAAGCTGGAGCCTTCCTCTGGCGATCATCCTGATTGTGCCGATGTGTCTTTTGAGCGCCATCTGGGGGGTGGCGTTCCGTGATTTCGACAACAACATCTTTACGCAGATCGGGCTGGTGGTGCTCGTCGGGCTGGCGTGTAAAAACGCGGTATTGATCGTGGAATTCGCCAAACAGCTCCAGGTGGAGGGGCGCGACCGCTTCTCTGCCGCCGTGGAGGCGAGCCGCCTGCGGTTGCGGCCGATCCTGATGACCAGCTTTGCCTTCATCCTCGGCGTGGTGCCGCTGGCGACGGCGACCGGGGCCGGTGCCGAAATGCGGCAGGCGCTCGGGACAGCGGTCTTTTTCGGGATGCTCGGGGTCACTTTTTTCGGGATCTTTTTTACACCGATCTTTTATGTTGTGATCATGAAGTTCGGGAAGTTGAAGGACCCGTCGGTCGATCCCGTGGAGGAACGGCACGGCCCGGAACCGGCTTTGGCGGCGAAGGAAGCCGAAAGTTCTCTCAAAGTGTAAAAGGATCGGATAAGCGGGGGGAGGAGGAGAGGATGCGGTGCGCCATGGCAGGCTTTTGGGAGTCAACCGCGCGGAAGTGGAGTGTTTGAAGTATCATGTCCAGAAAACCGGAAGAAAAAGGGAAACGCCAGCGCCTGATCGAGGCCGCCAACACGCTTTTCAGCCAGAAAAGCCCGATGGAGGTGACGATCGACGACGTTTCCCGGGAAGCCGGGCTGGGCAAGGGGACGGTCTACCTCTACTTCAAGAGCCGCGACGAGTTGATGATCGAGATGTTCCGCGACTGCATCAGCAAGGGGCGGGGCGAACTCCTCTCCTTCCTTGAAGCACACCGGGAGGTGCCGCCGCCGCAGCTTCTCGAGCAGACGCTCGATTTTGTGATCGGCGAAGTCCACCGGCATCGCGCGATGTGGGGGATCTGGTACCAGTTTCTGGCGCTGGCAATGTCGCCGCGTTACCGGACCGATATTCTGGAAATCGTACGCTGCCACCAGCTTCGGCGCGAGCAACTCCTCGTCGAGGTGATCAACCGGGGGAAACAAACCGGCGCGTTCCGGCGGGAGGTGAACGCCGAACTGACGACGATCAGCTTCTTCGCGGTGATCGACGGGCTGGTCACCCAGGCGTTTATCGAGGCGGTGGACGATTTTCCGGCAACCTGCCGGGAGGCGTTGAAGCCGCTGCTGGCGGCGATCCGCGCCTGACCGCCGGTTTCTCCTGAGAATGCGCCAAGAAAAAGTCGTTTCTGTGCTATAAAAGCCCGTTTTGTCCCCGCGCGGCGACACGCTTGGCTTGCATGACGCGAAAGGGTCTGTTTTTTTGAATGCTTTTCACACCGCCTATGTCCACCACCCTCTCCACCTGGTCGCGTAAAAACCCTTTCCCCGCCCCTCTCCGTGTGAACCGGAAACTGACCGGCCCCGGTTCGGAAAAGGACACCCGCCATTTTGAACTTTCACTGGCCGGGTCCGGGTTGAACTACGAAGTGGGCGATTCGCTCGGGGTGTTCGCTTCCAACGAACCCGAACTGGTGGACGACATCGTGCGGGCGCTCAAAGCCACCGGCGACGAGGAGGTCGCCGGAAGCGACGGCCAGCCCAAGCCGTTGCGCGAGGCGCTTTTGAACGATTACGCGATCAAGCAGCCTTCCAAGCAGTTCCTCGCCGCGCTTTCGGAACGGGCGGGCGACAACGCGCCGCTCCTTCGCGAACTCCTCCAGCCCGAGCGCAAGGGCGATCTCGACGAATACCTCTGGGGGATGGAGATCATCGACTTTTTGAGCGATCACCCGTCGGTGGAGTTTCCGCTCGACGCCTTCATCAAGACGCTGCGCAAGCAGATTCCCCGGCTTTACTCGATTGCCTCCAGCCTGAAGGCGCGGCCCGAACAGGTCGACCTCACAGTGGCGACGGTCGTTTATGAAAGCCACGGGCGGACCCGCAAGGGGGTGGCTTCCACCTTCCTGGCGGAGCGGGTGGCGATCGGCTCGCCGGTCCCCGTTTTTATTCATACCGCCAAGGGGTTCCGCCTGCCTGAAGACCCGTCGACGCCGATCATCATGGTCGGGCCGGGAACCGGGGTCGCCCCGTTCCGCGCCTACCTTCAGGAGCGCCAGGCCACCGGGGCCACCGGGCGCAACTGGCTTTTCTTCGGCGAACAACGCCATACGGAGGACTTCCTTTACCGCGAGGAATTCGAAGCGTTCCAGGGCGACGGCATCCTGACCCGCTTCGACACCGCCTTTTCGCGCGACCAGGCGCAGAAGGTCTATGTGCAGCACCGGATGCAGGAGCACGCCGCCGAGCTTTGGCGCTGGATCGACGAAGGGGCTCACCTCTACGTCTGCGGCGACGCGGCGCGGATGGCCAAGGATGTCGACGCCACGCTCCACGCCATTGTTTGCGAACAGGGCGGAAAATCAAGCGACGAAGCCGCGGTTTACATCGAAGAACTCAAGAAGATCAAACGTTACAAGCGCGACGTTTATTGACCCTGCGGTCCCCCACATGGACGACACCCGGCGGCGGCTCGGCAAGGCTTTTTTCCGGCAGGACCCGCTGGTCTGCGCCCGGGAGTTGATCGGGTGCCGGTTTCACTGGGGACCGTTTCTGACGCGGGTGGTCGAGACCGAAGCGTACGACGCCCACGGCGACGAGGCGTGCCACACCTTCTTCCGGCCGAGCGCCCGCGCTTTTGTGGAGGCGCACCCCGCCGGGACCGCGTATGTTTATTTCAACTATGGGGTCCACTGGCTCTTCAACGTCCTCGTGAAGGGGCACCGGGACGGGTTCGTGCTTTTCCGGGCGTTGGAGCCGTTGCACGGGCTGGAGATGATGCGGAAAGCGCGCGGCAAGGCGGACCCGACGCACCTTTGCTCGGGCCCCGGCAAGTTGACGCAGGCGCTCGGCATCACCGGGGCGCATCACGGCTTCGACCTTTGTGCCGATCCGGCCCACAGGTTTGATGCCGCCGGGGAAGCGGCGGTGAGCGTCGAGGCGTCGCCACGGATCGGCATCAGCCGGGCAGTCGATCTGCCGTGGCGATTCAGCCTGGCGGGCAGTCCGCACGTCAGCGGCGGCCGGGGGCGAAAAAACGGGTGACCCGGCGTTTTTTTTTGCAGCGTCGCGGGACCGGTTCGTGCGATTCTTCTGGTCATGAGTACCGACGTCAAACCGATTCCCGAAGGACACCCGTCCGTCATTCCCTCCCTTCCCATCCGCGGCGCAGCGAAGGCCATTGATTTCTACCAGCGCGCCTTTGGCGCCGAGGAGGTCTACCGGCTCGACATGCCGGACGGAAAGATCGGTCACGCCGAAATCCGGATCGGCGATTCGATGATCATGTTGAGCGACGAATGTCCGGAATGGGGGAGCCTCTCGCCGGAATCGGTCGGCGGTGCTCCAACCAAGATCTGCCTCTACGTGTCCGATGCGGACGCCACCTTTCAAAAAGCGCTCGATGCCGGGGCAGAGCAGGTGATGGCGGTCGCAGATCAGTTCTGGGGCGACCGGATGGGCTCCGTCAAGGACCCGTTCGGCTACACCTGGATCGTGGCGACCCATGTGGAAGATGTCTCCCACGAAGAGATCGCACGGCGGTTTCAGGAGATGTTGAAGGAAGGGAAGAAGTAGCCGCCTGACCGGCCCGCTCCCTTCCTTTCCACCTCCGCCACCGCCAGCCGGTTTTTTTATTGTCGGGTTTTTTATTTGCAGCCCGCTCCGCCGGGGCGCATGATGTCGGGCGCGTTCCGCAAAAAGGCGCGGAGGGCGCTCCACTTCATTCCTGAAAGCCGATGTGGCGAAATGGCAGACGCACCGGACTTAAAATCCGTTGCCGCGAAAGCGGCGTGCCGGTTCGAGTCCGGCCATCGGCACCTTCAGTTTCAACGACTTACAAAAGTTCAATGGAACGAAAAAGGGCGATTTTCAAAAAGTGGTGTCGCCAGAAAATCGCCAGATTTGAAAAATCATCGCCAGTATCCATCCGGTTGGCGCACCGCTGTATCGCCGAAGTCGAGGTTCGCGCCCCCGGATTTCTTCCCGCTGGTCGACGGTGTTTTTTTCGAGCCATCCAGAGATTCGCCCTCGATCACGGTCCGCAAGCCCTCGCTCTTACGGAAAGTGTGAGTGATCCGCTTGGCGAGCCAAACGCCATCCGCGCGGGGATGGAACCCGGCAAGGGTAATCCGCTGTTCAGCGGTCACGTCAAACCGGCCCGCGCATTGGATCGAAAACGTCTTCGATCCCCTTTGGATGTCCTTCAAGGTCGCTTCCGCTTGCGCCTTGGCTTCCGGCTCGTTTTGGGCTAGGCCGTGAACGAAGTGAATCTTGTCGCCCTCTCCGGCGACGATCTCGACGGTATCGCCGAAGTCGACGTCGTGATGCGCCACCTTAACCGCTTCGTACTCCATCCGGCGGGAGAGCGTGAACTTCCAGCCCGGCGCGACCTCGCCGCGGGAAATGGTGACGTCGGGCAACTGCTTGCCGGTGACGGTCTCCGTAGCGCCCGCGCGCGCGAACACCAGCCGACCGGAGACCGGCTTGTAAACCGCACCGTGTTGACGCGCCAGCCGGGAAAGGAGATTGTTGTCGCTCTCCCGCGTCTGGTCGATATGGGCGATCTCCGTTGCGGCAAGCTGCGGGTCTACGGCGGCCACAAGGCCGTTCTCTCCGGCAATCGTCTTGACCAGGTCGCCGATGGTCACGGCGTCAAAGCTCCGCGACTTCCTGGCTTGCATCGCTTTGAGTTGTTCGGCGTTCTCAAACGGACACGCCTTGCCGGAGATAATGATCCGGTCCGGGTCGCCCTCGATACTCATCTCGTCGACGACGTAAGAGCCGACGCTGACCGGCTTTTGCCCCTGATACCAGAGTTCGATTTCTAAAATCTCTCCCTGCTTCGGCAACTCCGTTTGCCAACCGGTATCTTCGAGCTCGATCTGCAACGAATCGCTGTTGCCGTCCGTCTGGTCGGTGACCGACAACGAAAGCAGCCGACCGGCGTAACGGTCGGTGACGTTGGCCCCTTTTGACGTGATGCGATAAACCGGGATCATGAAAAAAGTCGTATAACGTCCTTTCGCGCGGGCTCGACGACCGGCAACGTGATGACGAGCCCGGCAGGAAGCGTCGGGCCGTAGGAGGCAAGGTCAAGCTCTCTGTTGGCTTCGTACGTGGCTTCAACCTCGCCGTTGCTGGTCTGGCCGTAGTAGCGGTAACAGATGGCGTCAACGGCTTCGCCCTCTTTCGTCTGGTATTGTTGCGCTTGCTTCATCGTCAAAACCCTATGATGCTTTGGGGGTCGCTCTTCATCATCGCGATGGCCCCCGCCGTGTCAGTGTACCTTTTCAAAGAGACATGAAACTCAACCTTCCGAGCGCTCCCGAGGCTGGTGAAGTGAAATTCGTTTTGGCTGATGTGCTCGATTACGTAAAACCCAAAGACCAGCCCCGGCCCCGATACCATAAGCATCGGCTTGCCACGGCCAGCCAGTTGCGCCATAGCTTCGAGTTGCGGCTTGCCTAGCACGCTGATGCTTGAATAGATGGTGCCCTTCAATTCAATCGTCTCGGCTTTCTCGCCGGTGAATTGAAGAACCGGCGCTTTGCCGACAACCTCTTGTTCCGCCCAGACCCAGCCACGGGAGCGCACAAGTTCGCCGTATGCCATCGAATCAATGCCGAACCGGAACGGTCCTAGTGCCATCATGGTTTGCATAGTCTTTAGTCAGAGAGCGATCCAGCGGCGAGCGCTGGGTTCATTAAGCGAAGCCTGGTTTGCTCAACTACCGCTTCCGCTATCGACCTTGGGTCTTGAGTAGGGTGCGGCTGAATAGTGAAGTGAAAAGTATTGTTGAACGTGTTGTTGTTCGGCTTCTTGATAAGCGAAATTTTCTTATCAATGCTTTCTAGCTGCCTCGTCGGACCCATGTCAGAATCTGCGCCTTTAGCTCTTCCGCCGACAGTTGAGCCAATCTTGTTGATGACCGTATCCAAGAGGTCTTTTCCGAAATCCCCATCAAAGAATCTTCCAAAGAATCCCTTCTTCTTAAGATCAATTTCTTCTACTTTCTTGAGAGTCAATCCGGCGTCTTCCTGTTGCGATGGAGTCGGAAGCGAGGTTTCACCAAAACGCGGCTTTCCTTCAAGTGTGTTTTTCAAATTTGCCTTGTAAAGATCGCTCGCCATAACGTCTTGTCGCCTTGAGATCATCCCCCCCAAAGCTGCAATGCCTGTCATTCTACCGATGGAAGCTAGTGAAACCTCCGCCCGAACAAGCGCATTGGCAAGTTTGACCGCTGATCCCGCCAGAAGCCCCAAAGTGCCGATAACAGGACCGAGCGTAACCGCACCGATTCCAGTCAGCGCAATCTCTGTATCTGTCAACTTTCCCGTTACCGGCTCGATGGCATCAAGGACCAACCGAAACTCTCTCTTGAGCTTCTTTACCCATTCGACGCCCGTTTCCAGTGCTTCGCCAAGCGACTTGCCAAGCTCTTCAATGCGTTTCGGGTTCTCCTTTACCCAGGTGGTGAATTCGTTCAGGTACTTAATGAAGACCGGCGCAATGGCATCGCCGATCTTGTTTGAGAAGCCCCGCTTTGCCAGATCGAAATGAAGGAAAGCTTTCTCAAGCTCAAGCGCCCGCTCTGCCATCTCCTTCGTGGGAACAATGCCCAAAGCTTCCGCCTCTTTTGAGAAACCTTCGAGCGCGTACTGACCTTCTTTGAACACGCCGACAACCTTGCTCATGCCTTCGCCGCCGAGCCGCCGCAAGATTTCTTCAATCGGCAACTTGCCCTTGCCGCCCTTGTAATTCTGGACGGCATAAGCCAAACGCTGAAAGATTTCATGCGCTTGCATGTTGGCGTATTTGCGCGGATCAACGCCCAAGTCTTTGAATGCCTCGAATAGCTTGCCCTTGCCTTTGAGCACGCCTTCATCGTTCATGCTGGCCCGAAGGCGCTCCATGTGTGTTTGAAGCCGTTCCAGGCTGATGCCGGACCTTGCGGCTGCAATCTCCATTCCTGCCAGCATCTTCGGCGACGTGTTCATCGCATCGGCAGCAACCGAAAGGTTAGCCATCCGGTCAGAATAGCCGCGCTCAAAAGAGAACACCCGACGAGAAGCAAGCAACGCCGCCGTGCCAACAGCCGCAATCGCCGCCGACGCCATCAACGCCCGGCTTCGTACTTTGCCGTAAGCCTCGCCAATGCGGGCAATTTGAGCCGTCTTTCGGTTTGTCCTCTCAAGCTGGCGCTCCTGTTTTGCTGACTCTTGAGAGAGACGCCGGGTCTCTTCCGAAAGATTCTTCGTGTTAATGCCGCCTTGCTTCAAGGCGTTGTTGACCCGATCAAGTTCGGCCCGCTCTTTCTTGAGGGCGGCGGCTGACTGCTCAAGAGCCTTGGTCAACCGTAGCCGTTCTTTAGTGGCGGCGGCGGCTTCCTTCTGGGCTTCCTTCTCGTGAGGATACTTCCGCGCAAGGGCGACCTTCTTTTTCTCGATGTCGTAAGCCTGGCGCTGGCGCTTGATTGCTTCCCCGTGAGCACGCGACAGCTTGGCGACGGTAGCTTCCTGCGACCGAAGAGCGCCCGCCAAGGAAAGATTCTTCTCGGCTCGGGCGATCTCTACGCCGAGCCGCTTTGCTTCTTTCGACGTAGCCTTGAACGCCTCTTTGACGGAAGCGCCAAGCTCTGCGCTGATGCCGATGACTGCCTTAAATTTGCTCATTTCGTTTTGGGTAATTCATCCAGACAGATCACGAAATCGTCGCAATCCATTCGACCTATTGGCTCAAGGCCCCCGCCGACGAGTTCGGCGAGGGCCATCATGCAACGCAACAAGCTGCGGTCGGTCAGCCCCGCTACTTGCCTTGCCCCAAAAAACCGCGGAACACCTCCTGAACCTTCTGATAATCTGCAAGGTCAAGCTTCCCGATGTCGTCAGGAGTCAGTCCGGCGAGATTGGCGAAGAGGATGATTTCAACCTCGTCGTCGCCATCGCCAGCTTTCTTTGCGGCCCTCATGTCGCCGACAGAGGGTCGGCGAAGCGTAATAGATTTGAGCTTTGCCCCATCAACGTCGATGGGATATTCCAAGTTGATCGTGTTCTTGTTCGACATAGAATTGTTCAGTGTTACAGACCGATTGCGTCGCGGATCGCGGCCAGATGATCGACACCGTTGACGATCCGGATCATGTTCGGAACGTCGATGTGATGGATCAAGCGCCCGGCTTGCGTGTACTTGTACGAGACCACCGAAACAGTGAACTCGTTTTCAACCTTCTCACCGGCCACCCAATCGCCGGACTCAACCGCGCGGATGTTCCCGGCGAGATTGACAATAACCGGCTCGACAGTGCCGTTGAGATTCTGAACGGCTCCGCGTGCGGTGATCTGCTTGCCGGTGCCATCGGAGAGCCCCCACAAAGCCAATACCTCCGGCGCGAACTTGGTAAGGGTGAAGCTCGCTTCCAGGGCTTCCATGCCCATATCAACCTTGATGGGCGCGTCCAGGCCCCCGGCGCGAAACTCCTCTTCGAGAACTTGAAGAGCAGGCGGGCGGAACGTTGGGCAGTTCCCGGCGTAGCCTCGCCCGTCGACGAAGAGATTGAAATTTTTCAGGATTTGATCAGCGGCGGACATTAGACAAGTTCCTCCAGGTAGTCGTTGACGATGATAGATTTGAACGTGATGTGTTCCGCCGGGTAAGGCGGCGTGAACTCGAAGTTGACGTAGACCTTGCCTTGCGCAATGTTCGCCGGGCTATTCAGGTCCGGGTCAGGCCAGCAACGCCCGCCGAGGATCGCGCCTTGATTCTTCAAGCCGGCGAGGTAGGCATTGACGCTCTCCGAAACATCTTCGAGGTAAGTCTTCGTGATGTTCCGGTCGACCGCCCACAAGTGGCCGCGAAGAATCGAATCGTTGATCATGTCAGCCGTGCGGCGCACCGACAGGAAGGCAAACTTCGGATCGCTCGACGTGGTGCGATTCCCCCAAAGCCGATAACCGTCTTGCCGGATGATGGTGGCGACGTTCGCTTCGTTGAGCAGGTTGGCGCGACTGTTCGGATCGCCGAAGGTGAAGTCAATCGGGCGAGTCGTTCCGAGGATGCCCCGAACCTCCTGATTTGAAGGCGACCACCAGAAACCGCGCTCATTGTCGGAAAGGGCGATCAAACCAGCTACGCGGGGGCTGGCCGGCTCGAAGACGACAGCGCCGGCGCGAAAGACCTTGACCGAAGGGTCGACGATATAGAGGCGGTCCGACCCGTAGTCGCCGGCATGGGAAACGGCTTCGGCGTCCGTGGTGTTCGGGCCATCGGCAATGACAACCGCTCGCAAACGGTTCGCCACCGCCAAAAGCTCGCCGGCGACCTCCTGGCGGTCAGAGAAGCCGGGCGCGATCAGAATGCGCGGAGAGACACCAAGGATCGACTCCGCGCCAATCAGCGCCTGAATGCCATCTTCTCCAATGACGTCGGTCACGGTGCCTTCGATGTCGTTGTCTTCCTCGACCCGCACAACAACGACAGCCGCGCCGACCTGGTCGAAAATGGCGTCAATGGCGCTTGGGAGAGTTCCGGTTTCCCCGAGCCGTGCCGCTTCCTGGCGGCTCCCGGCAATCAGCGTCGGCCTACCAATCGGAAAAGCCTCATCGGCCCCGCCGGAAAGGAGCCGGGAAGGCGTAGGGTTGACAATAGCCGCGCCGGCCCCCGACGCCGAAGCGGCGACGAGATCATTCGCGGTCAAAGCGGTAGCAACCTGCGCTTCCGTGGTAGTGATTTCCCCCTCTTCGTTGGTTGCCAGGCTCACGGCAACGCGAGAGCCTTCCGTATCCACGGAAAGGGACGCGCTGTTTTCGCCGGGATCGACGAGCGCAACCGAAACCTGATTGCCGGCAATGCCGGGCTCCTTTGCCGTAAAGATCAACCCGCCAATGGTTGCGCTTGCGGCCCGCGCTGGTTCAGCATCGGGAGCCGTTCCAACGATCCCGATCACCGAGCTTTTAACCGTCCGGATCGGACGCGGTCCAGATTGGACCTCGATCAGTTCGACGCCGTGTAAAAATTGTTCTGCCATGTTTATTCCTGTTCTTTCTTTTCGATCTGTTCAATCCGACGGTTCAACGTGCGAAGCTCATTTTTGATGCTCGACAGTTGAGCCGACATTCGCCAGGTGCCAAGCACGATGACGGCCCCGACCGTTATGACGTCGGCAAGTGAAACCTGTGTTGACCGGCTGATGACGTTGGCGATTGCGCCGGTCGCTGTTGACGCAATCGCCACGCCGAAGCAAGAGCCGATAAGCTGCACGCGATCCAGCATAGGGGTTTACTTGCTGTGTGCTTTCGGTTCCGGCAACTTGTAGCCGAACTCGAAAATGCCGTCATGATAGTTGGCGGTGAAGGTGTCCCTCTCAATCGTGGCGCACCCGGAGAGCGAACCGACGATGCCAGCGAGGGCGGCGAAGAGAATTGCCATTGCAAGCGATTTCATTCCTCTTCCTCCTTTTTTGCAGTCGCGTTGTCGGAGACGATCTTTCCGGCACCGATGACGCCAGCGCCCGCCGTGACTGCGGTGATCGTGGCGGCGATGTCAAATGCGTCGCCGTTGAGAACCGCCAGGGCTGCATTGGCAACAGCGATCACGATAGTCAGAACTCCCGCAATAGTAGTTTTCCATTTCATAAGGGTAATTTCTCCTAAAAGCTAATAGTGTAAGCGTCATGCCGCCGCTTTACTTCTGCGACGTTTGCTAGGCGTTGAGGTAGGCAATCACCTTCCCGCTCGTCAGCGTGAAAGCGGTGAACGTCCCGTAGATCGTGGTTCCGGCGGGCAAGGGAAGGTCCGTCAAGTTGCCCGAGACGTTCGACGATGTCGCCGAAGCGACAACGGAGTCATCCAGGGCGGTCAGCGCGTAGAACGGGCCGGTAGCTTCGTTCGTGTCGGTGACGACCTTCGCGCCATGAGCGCCAAAGGCTTGCCCGTGGAAGCCTTCGATTGCGGCGATTGCGGCCAACTGATTCGACGCGCTGGCGTCGCCGCCGCCGCCGCTTAGGGTTCCGTCGGAGTTGACTTTAAGAATAACGACGGTGTCCTCTTCGGTCCGCCCGGCAACTACCATCGGCCATTCGTAAACCTGCCGGGGCTCACCCCTGAACAGCGTTGTAATTCTTGAGAGCAAAGACATGATCGCACGTTAGCAGTGGCCCGCCATGATATTCTTCTGCGATATTTGCAGGGATAGAAAAGCCCGCTCCCCATAAAGAGGAGCGGGCACTCGAAAGGAAACCAAGGTTGAAGACCAGACCTTACCGCTTTGCCTTGTCGACGGCAAGGATCTGTTCGGCGATTACCGAAAGAAATTCATCCTTCTTCGTAAGGTCGGTCGGCGCGGCTTCGGCGACGGTATAGCGTTGCTGTTGAAGCCAGTCGTATGAAGCGAGCGCGTTGTCGAACGCCTTCAACCTGGCCGCGATGTAGCTTTTGTAATTGGCAAGCGCCAGATACTTCGCCGCGTCCTTCTCGTCGAAGGCGTCGTAGTCTCCGCGCGGAAAGGCGAGGCCGACGACATGAGCCCGCGAAAGCTTCACGTCCTGGAAGACGAAGCCAGCGGACTTCAGGGCGTTGTAGAACTCATTGTTCTTGCGAGCCTCCACGCGAACAGCGGTGACACGAAGCCCTTGGCTGTAATTCTCCGGAAGGCTCGCGACCAGAGCATCAACGCTCTGCGGAGTTTCCGCAAAGACGGAGACAGCGGCGACGAGCATCAGGGCGAGGGTAGTGATGATTTTCTTCATGTATGCTTTATTGAACTGATTGGCCTGGTTGTTGTTGATCCTTGGCGAGCGCGGCCTTTAGCTCGATAAGGAAATTTGAATAGTCTTTTGCAACAATCGCAATGCCGAACCGTTTGATAATGCGGTTCCACCACTTGAGCCTAAGCCCATAGTGCGTTGCGCTGTTGACCTTCGGAATCGGGCCGTTGAAAACTTGCCATTCAATCGTGTCGCGAAGCGCGGCTTCTGTGATCTCCCCAGACGGCGGCCTTTCGACGACGTCGGCCCACGCTGATTGAAGCGTCGCGTCGTAGTCGATGGAGAATAGGGAGCCCGACAATAATGAAAAGGCCAGTGTCGTCAGAATGAGTCGTTTTACTCTCATGGATTGAATGGTTGCGTTGTCCAGGTTGGAATGATGGGCCGCCAGATCGAGCGACCCGATGAGTCGTCTTCGGTGCCGGTTGGCGTCATCAGGCAATAGGTCCAGACAAGGTTTCCGTTGTCGGGAGTGATCGCGCCCCCGGTGTCCTTAACAACCAGGATGACCCCGCCGATCTCGCTCGACGAATTGACGCGCATAGCTGTGATTGACTGCGAGGCGCTTTGCTTGATCCACTGACGCCGGTCGGCGAGTTGGGAGTCTGTAAAGTAAACGTCGGGGCGGTTGGTCCATATCTGCGACGGGATGAACATCTTCCCAGGATCGGGGCTGTGATAGAAGAAAACCATCGTCGCGTAGTTGTCTGTCGATGCCTTGAGCTCAAAGTCAGTGAAGCCCTTCGGCATCGGGATATGGAAAACCGCATAGATCGGCTTTTCAGGGATCGCATTTGCTGAACGGAAGCTGCTTGCAGAAGGCCAGCGAAGAACCCCCGTTCCGGGTTCGGCGGTTACCTGGCGATCCTGCGCGAAAGCAGAGATTGCCCAGACCAACAAGGCCGTCAGAATTAAGAACGTCTTATCCATACTTTTGCGTTGTCTGAAAGGTCGAAATCAGAAGGGCGGACCACGGCCCCCGGCGAAGCGGCATTGCTTCCTTCTACGAGTTCCCAGATGCCCCAGCCGTGTTCGGAATCAGCGACCGACCAAAGAGCCGTTGATTTTCCCACGGTAGGGACTTTGTCAAGCGAGCCGTACCCAACCACGCTAACGCCGATCTCTTCGGTCAGGCGGGTTACCCCGTAGGCGGCCCCGTTGATAAGTGACTGCGCTTCAACGGCGCTCCAAGTGTGAAGCGGCGACATGACAAGATTGGATGCCTCGCCGGACCGCGCCGCCTGTTCGTCAGCCCACGCCACCGTGCTGACGATCTCGATTGACATCACTTCCTCCACGGTCGTGAAGGCAAGATAGACGCGCACCCGCATCGACACGCCAAAGCCGTCCATCATGCCGGGCTTGACGGTTTCGGGAACGCCAGCGTATCCAATCAATGCGCCGAGGTTGTCAAAGAGCCCGACGCACCGGATCGTGAATGGTCCGTGGTCTTCGCTGATGGTGCCCTCGATCACTACCCGGTTCCCGTCTGTTGACTGCCCGGTAACAGCGAACCGGAAGAGCTCCGGGCCGATGGTGGTGGATTCCGGCGTGAGCAATTCACTCGACGCGGACCCGATAGCAAGTTGAGAAAGCATCAGCTTTTCGCCGCTTGCTACCGCCGCCGCGAGCTTGGCCTCGCCAATGGTGGTAAGGGTTAGCTTATTCACGCAACGCGCCTCCAAATGTTGACGACAAAGTAAGGCGGCAAGTTGTTGTGCGGCTGCCCCGACCCTATCGTTTCTGTGCTTCGTGCCGGGATCGTAAACACGTGAGCGTGCGATCCAGAAGACCCGGTGTTAAACGCATTGATGGTAAACGTATGGGCGTGCGCACCGCTCGAAGCAATGGTGTACTTGACGGACCCGCCCCCGAGCGGCGAACCATCGGTGCCACAAAGGGAGTTGGTGCTACTCCCAGGATCGTCGTCAATGGTGATCTGATGGACGTGCGCCCCGCCGGTCCCGGTTGTGATCGTGCCAGGATTGACAACGTGGACGTGACCGCCTGATGTCGATGTCGTAACATCAACCTTCGCAATGCCATGCGCGTGGGTGGGTAGTTCGTTGACCGTCAGGGTATGCGTTTTGCTGCCCCCGGTCGCCCCCAGGACGCTAAAGGTAGCATCATCAGGATTCAAGGAAACTGGCATCCGGCCTTTCGCGTGACGCTCCCAGACACCAAAGCCGAGCAGGTCAGCAGGGTTGCCCTGGCGGTTGGTCATCCAGATTTCCCCAACTGGGTACATCATTTGCAGGACGGCGTTCAACGTCTGGGCCACCGTGCCAACGCCAAGGTGCCCCCGTGCGGCGGCGGCCTTGTCTGGCTCCGCCAATTCCGACAGATTGTTGCCGGTGCGAAGGAACTCCGCTGCGCCAGCCGGTTCATTCTGAACGAACGTGATCTTCTGGCCCGACGTTGCAGGTTCGGCCAGCGTGATCTTGGTCGTGCTGTCGATGGTGTACTCGGTGCCGTCGCCCCGCAATCGGACGCCGTCAATGTAGACAGCCGTGCTTTCCATCGTAGCCACGGAAAGGTTCACGACCGTTTGCGATTCGGCAAGGTCTTGATTCTCCTCAACGATGTCCACCAGTAGGTTCAGGCCGCTGGCGGGATCGTACCATTCAAAGTCCCCGTCATCGTTGGACCTCTTTCGCAAAACCTGGCCGGTGGTTCCGCCAGGGAGAACGAACGCAAGCGCGAAGTTATCCGAAACCCATTGCCGGGTAGCAAGCACAACGGTTGGGTCGATCTGCAAGGCAACCGACGCATTTGTCGAAACCTCCATGATGAAGCGAACGATCAGGTCGCGGGCCGATCCCTCCGAAAGTTCAGGCTTGTAGGTTTCAGGGAAGCTGCCAACCGCGATCATTGAACCGGAGTTGTCATAGAGCGCGACCTCCCGGACGGACCACCCGCCAACGGTCGAGGGAACGACCATTTCAGCGATCACGTAGTTCGGGTTCTTCTGGTCGCGTGCCAGTAGATTAAGCTCGGCGCGATAGACCTCTCTGACAAGGCTGGTCTGGTCTGCGTTCGGCTCGACAAGGTGGCCGCCCCCGTCTCCAAGTGCCATGTGAGAAAGGTTGACCGTACCGCCCCCCTGGATTGCGGCGGCGATTTTTGCAGCGCCCAGATTTGTGATGATAGTTTTGAAGCTCATAGCGTAATTTCGATTCTGACTAAACCGGAGACACTGGCGTTGGCGCTCGCCTCAAGCATTGACGAGAACAGCGGGAAGACGCGGAGGAAGTCTTGAGTATGCTCGACAGCCGCAACGTAAAGCCCCGGCATTGCGGAAAGCTCGCGAACGAGCAAGGGGTAAACTGAAGTGTCTTCGCCGGTGACAACCGCCGAAGAAACGTAGGCATTGCCTTCCGCCTTCATCAAGGCATCGACCCCCAACAAATGAGAGCGGACGTTCTTGTTTTCCAAGGCGATCTTTTCAACGCGGCTGTATAGCTCTTCGCTGCCACCGCCTCCGGTCACGTCCACTTGCAACCGAAAGGTGTAGGGAACCCCGGTCGCCTCGTCGATATGCACCTCGTAGCCGACAGCTTGGAGCGCCCGCTTCAAAGCGCCAATCGTCCCTTTCCTTCGGTGGATTTCGATGCTGGCGGCCACAACGTTCCGTTTGATTTGCTCCGGCCAAGCGGCATCCCAAGAGTCGACATGCAACGCCCAAGCCAGCCACGGCAAAAGATCGAGCGGGCAAGTCTGCGGGCTCCATACCTCGCGGACGCGAACGGGAACGACCGTGGCCCGCGCCGTTGAAGCGGCCAGCGCACGCTCTTGAAGCGTCCAGTTCGGCGGCGTCAGGTCACTCATTCGCCGACGCCTCCAATCGTCAACGTGATGCCGGTGCAGTTTGCAACCTCCTCATGAGTGATGACGACGTCAGCAACCGGGGATGATAGTTCAACCCGCTGCACGCCGGGCCGGTGCAAGGCCGCGTAAACCCCAGAAAGGGTGACATCGTGCCCGAGTCTCCGCTGGGTCACCACGTAGGCATCAGCGGCTTCCTGGGCGGCGGCAAGCACGGTTTCCGGGTCTGGCCCGGCATAGGTGTAGATCGTCGCGGAAATGGCGTAATCGACGAGCGCGGCCCCCTGAATCGTGACTTGGTCCGTCAGCGGGCGAACATCCTCAAGGGCAGCGCTCACCGCGTCGAGCGTCGCCTGGCTTGGCACGCCGTCACCCGATCTCCCAAGCACGGTCACAAGCACTTCGCCAGGGTCGACGGTCGGCGGGCCAACGACCGACACGTCGGCAACGTCCGGGACCGCCAAGGCGTGAAAGACATAGGCTCCCGTGGGGCCAGCAACAGACAGCGCCTCCGGCGCAAGCTGGATGCGCTTGCGAAACTCTTCGTCGCTTTCCATCGTCGGCGCGACCGGCGGGAAAGCATCGGGATTGCCAAGGTCGATGACATTGCGGATCAGCCCCATATTTGCGCCGAGTTGATCGAGGTCTGCCCTGGCTGCATAGGCAAGCATCACGCCGCGAGCGGCATCATTGACGCGCTGACGTAAAAGAAGCTCCCGGTACGCGGCCACCTCAAGAATCTTGAAGGCGGGATCGGATTCGACGAGCGCCGTGAAAGCGGGATCGCGCGCTTGAAGGTCGGCGATCATCTCGCCAAGGATCACTTCATAGTTCAGCGGCTCGACGATGTCGGGCGGCGCGATGGTAGAAAAGTCGATGGTAGCGAAGCTCATTGCACAACAATTCCGTCGATAGCGACCGGCTCGCCTGTGGGAAGGTAAATCCCCCGCATCGTCAATTCTACCCGGCCAGCCTCAAGAGAGGATGCGGTCACGCTCTCAATGGCAAGGCGGGGCTCCCATCGCATAAGGGCTTCTGCCGTTGCGTAGTAGATGTTGAGGAGCGTTTCCCGGTTGGTCGGCGCATCGACGAGCTCAAACAGGCGCGACCCGTAATCGCGACGCATAACCCGCGATCCGACGGGGGTCGTCAGAATGTCGCGAATGGATTGCCGTAGGTGAGCAATGCCCGCCAAGTGCTTTCCGGTGGTAGAGTCAACGCCGCGCATTTCCTCAAAGCGTACCCAACCCTTTCCCTGCTATCTTCTGCGATGTTTTAGGTGACCGGTGGACCTGAAACCGATGATCCAGATTCAACCCCGCCGTGAACGTGCGTCCGAAGGCTGGTCGTATCTGCCACCACGTCGCCGCCGGTGACGGTGATCGTCTGGTTCGCCGTGATCCCGCCCGCCCCGATTTCAAAGGTCGTGCCGCCCAGCTTTAGCGTGATGGCGCTTCCAGTGATGTCGACGCTTGCCGACGCGCCCAACTTCGCCGTGACCGCTGTTTCGGTCAGTTCCACGCTTGCGGCATCGCCCAGCTTTGCGGCGATTGTGTCGGCAGTCATTTCAATGCTCGCCGATTCTCCCAACTTCAAGAGCGTGCGGTCCTTTGTCTGTTCGCTGGTATTGTCGCCAGTGATGACAACGGCCTTTCCGTCGTCGGTCAGATTGGCGCTTAACACGTGATCCGCGCGGTTGTACTCGATGACCGCGCCGTCAGCATACTTGATCCGGCTGACGGTCTCCGCATCAGCCGGGGCCGGGTAGTCGTTCTGATAGACGCCCGGCAAGACGTAGCCCGTCGAAAACTCTCCCACCGGAGAAATGACGACGACCTGCTCACCGACCTCCGGCGCGTGCCATGACTGGTCACCGCCAGCGCGGGATGTTATCCAAGGAAGCCAGGCGGTTACGTTCGCGCCAATCTGAACCTTAACCCGCGCCTTCGGGTAGTCGGCCTCGACCACCTTGCCGGGCCGGACTATGTTCCCTAGTCGCCGCTCAAGTTCTCCGATGCGTTCCGCGATCATGGCTTGATTTCCCGGTAGTGCTCTTCGTGTTCCGGCCCGATCAACGGCGAGATGCCAAGGAAAACCCGCGTCGGCGGCTCCCCGTCATCGGTCCAGACGCTATTCCCCATAAGGGCGCTGTGTTCCCAATCCACCCGCCAGACCTCTTTGCTAAGGTCGCCGGGCGCGAAGTTGTCAGGATAGGCCGATAGCCTTTTCGCAAGGCTGACCGGGTGTCCCCAGGTTTCGTTTTTGATGAATGAAATGAGCGAAGTCGCAATCGACATCGCACGGACCTTCGGCTTCCTTCCATCCTTGACCTTGTAGGAAACAATGCAGTAAGCGGAGAAAGTCAACCGGCAAGAAAACTGTTCCGTGCCTGGTTCATCCTCTGTTTCGTCAATGGCGTTCAGATCAATAGCGACGGCGGGCAAGGCGATGGCACGGTCTTGCAAGAGAGCGAACTCTTCGACCGTTTTCAATCCGGCAAACTTCGCCTTGATCCTCGCGACCATTTCCGCAAACAGCGATTCTAAATTTAGTTCGTCAGCCATTTCAGTTGTTGGGAGAGTTCCTTTTTGAAGCGTTCAGCAGCCTCTTTGCTGACTTGCTCGAAGATAGGGTCGAGCGAATCCTTGAACTCGATCTTCTGCTTATCGATGGGCAACCGGCTGGCGGTGCGTCGCTTAAAGACATTGCCATGAAGCGAGTCGACAATGAAGGCGCTTCGAAAGAATCGCCCCCCCGCTTGAACGCCGGTCGGTGTTTGAACAGGATTCAGCCAAGCGACCGACATAGGGAACAGGCCAATCCAAACGCTACCGTAAGCGCCTTTTTTGTAACCTGTCTGAATACTGGTCTTCGTCCGTCGAAGGATAGCGTCTTGCGGAAACTTCGCGACGCTCGAAAGCAAAGATGCAACCCGCCGATGCGCCCATCGGGTGACGTTTGAAACCGCGATCTTGGCGGCCTTGTCGATCTGTTCCGGCGTAGCGTCGAGAGCGACAGCCAGGTCTACGAAACCGGCGTCGGTAATCTTGAGGCTGATGCCCTTGCGATCTTTATTTACCCAGACGCTCATTCCTCTTCTTCCTCGTCTTCGTCGTCGTCTTCCTCTTCAACTTCATGGGCGAAGACAACGGTAGCGAACCCGGTTCCGTCAGGCTCGATCCTGATGACAGAGTAAAGCGCCCCTTGGTGGATCGCAAGCGTTCCGCGCGGAATGGATTCGACTTCATCGAATCGAAACATCGCTCTAGGCTTGCTTGACTCAAGCTCGCTCTCCCCGAGGTCAGCCGAATAGAACGCATTGTCGAAGTTGCCCTTCAACGATAGGTCGCCGCCTGGAAGCTTGAACGTGAAGACGCTTGAAAACCTCCCAGCGGTAAAGAATGAGCGTTCGCCAAACATCAGGAAAAGACCGGCTGCTTCACTTCATTTCGACGCCGCAATTCCGCCAGCATTGCAGATTCTGACCAGCCAGCCGCCCAGCGGGGGCGAAGCTGAAAATGCGGCTCGTCTTTGAACGACTTCCAGTCGCCGCCCCACTCAAGGCCAATGGCTCGCCCGAGCGCTCCGACAGCAGCATATTGACGCCCGCTCGTGATATAGGCCGCACCCTCGAACACGCCGATGTCAAAGGCGATTCCGAAGTTGTGGTTGCTATACCCGCCGCGCGCGTTGGTCACGACGCTGCCGGGGGCGGTGCGCCCCTTTGCGTAGAGCGCGTTCTGTTCAGCATAGGTTCGCGTTCCGCCGATCACCTTGATCGTGATCCCGACCTTCTCGGCTTCCTTGACGAGCGACCTGGCGTAAGGGCGAACCTCCGGCAGAAGGGTGGCGATATTCCCCTCTGACCGATCGTCGACGCGGTCGGTCGCTGATGCGTGCGGAGATGGAGGCGCGATCAGGTCAACAAGACGACCCCACGTCACCGGACCGGCAATGCCATCGACGGAGACCCCGATTTTCTTCTGCACGGCCTTGATGGCAAGTGCAACCGTGCTGCTGGCGATCTCGCCCAACAACCGTTGCTGGATTGCCGCCCAGGTAATCGGCCCCGCGATCCCGTCGACCGCAACGTTCAGCGTGGCTTGAATGGTCCTGATGTTGGCTTTCATTCCTCACCGCTCCCTCCTTTTGATTTCACCGCCTTTGACCGCCCCTGCTTCGCAGGGACATAAGGGATGGCAATCTCGCGGGCGATAAGAGACAGGCCAACCGCCTTCGTCACTCGCACCGCCTTGCCAGCCCCGATTCGACGACCGCCAAGCAAGACGGGTTTCAGAATCCGAATTTGAATATACATAATCTTTTCTAAAAATAGGGCCGCCTGGAAAGATTTCCCAGGCGGCCCCTTTTTGCTTCCATGCCTACAAGCCAATCCTTTGGCTACCTCTTGCCTATCCTGGCTCCGAAAGCTTTACTCGGTTCCGCCGCCTCCTTCGTCACCGCCGCCTTCGCCCTCGTCATCCTTGACGCCGTAGCAGAAGGATTCAGGGCGGCGAACTGCGAGGTCGACGTCCTGAAAGGCCGTCAATCGGATGCGGCCCCGGCGCGATTGCGTGTAGGGATCGGAGGCGAGTTCGAGGCCGCCCCACATGCCAATGAGCATGTCAGCCCAGTTGCCGAAGAAAATATCGCCCGTGGTAACCTGGTTGGTGATCTCCGCACCGTAGCCGTTGACCGTGTTGCCAGGCTCCCAGATGGTTCCCGCGACGCCGGTGAATTTGAGCTCTGTCTTGGCGTAGCCCCGGAAGATCGCGTTTGCGACGTACTTCATACTCGCGACGTCGGCGTTGTCCGAAGCAATCCGGGTCTCCATTTCGACAAGTTCCTTGTAGGTCGGATTGTCGTCTGCGAACGGAACGGTATTGATGCCGTCCGTATGCAGCAAGCCGGTCGGCTTGTCGTTCAGGCCATCGGCGTAGAAACCGGCGGTGTCGATTGCCTGGGCGAGTGCGCGGGCGATGTCGAGCCGGACAAGCGCCTCAACGCTGATCGCCGGTTGCATGAGCATCTTCCGGGTAATCTGCGCGTGCGCGGCCACGGTCTTCGGACGAAGCTGAACCAGACCGAAATCAACGTCGGTGTCCGGCGCTTCATCGTCTTCCCCGATCCAGCCAGCGTTTGCGCCGCTGGTCTGCTTCGGAATGTCGATCTGACCGACAAGCCCGGAAAGCTGGGTGCAAAGCGACATGAACACGCAACGATTCCGAAGCAGGTCGATGAAGCTCGACGCCAGGAGTTTCGTTTCGATGGTCGCGCCGCCGGTACCAGTGTAACCAGCGCTCTCCATGACGCTGATGATGTCGGCGCGAGCGCCCCGGCTGATCGGCGCGGAAAGGACGTCAATCGGAACCATGATTCCCTTGGCTGCCCGGTGCGTCATCTGATTCGCGGCGGCCTCGCAAGCGCGGAGTTCGGCGGCGGCGTCTTCCTGGAACGACCGTTCGGTCGGGTAGGTAATCGCACGGATCAGGTTGACGAACGAAAAGCTTTTGACTTCCCGTTCGCTCATGCCGATGGGCTTCGAGCCCTGCACGATGTTTGCGTTCCGCTTTTCCACGTGCTCAAGAAGCGACTCCCGCACCGCGTGAATGTCGAGCCCTTCGGAGATGGCGCGCTCTGCGATCTCCGGTGCCTCGTAACGCCGACAAGCTTCGAGAATGGCTGACACGCGCTGACGTTCAGCGGTTGCGGCCTGTTGCCGTTCTTCCACGACGTTCACCTTCGTCGGCGAAGGCGGGGCATCGGTTCCCTTTGGTGACGTACCCCCTTGGGGATTGTCGCCCTTGTCGGGTTCAAAAAACTGGCGCGGAGTGTAGAGTTTTGCGTAACGCGGATTCATGTTTTTTTCTTGGTTGTTATCATCTCGGCCAACGCCGGTTGAAATGTCAGCCGGGACGGTGACAATAGAAAGTTCAGTCGGTTGCCAAAGGGTAACGATGTAGACATCAACGCCCTCCCTTTCTTCGAAAAGCTTGTATTTCAGCACGCGGTAACCAACCGACGTGTTGCGCAAGACGCCCGACTTTACGTCTTTCCAGATTTCTTCGGCGAAGTTGCTTGTTCCGAAGCGGACCAAGGCGCGGCCCTTTCGTCCCCCACCGGCGGCGGAGGCGATCCATGCCTTCTCAACGACGCCGATGGGTTTATCCCGATCATGATTGAACAACGCATTTGCGCCCGCTTCCATGCGGCTAAGGTCACAAGCTCCGTCTTCATGAGACAGGATTTCGATGCAGCCCGGATAGATTTCAATCTCTGCATCGGACGAAAAGGAAAGCTCAATCGTCCGGTTCTCTTCATCGACGGTGTCGAGCAGGAAGGTAGCATCCCGACGACCAAAGATTGCCGGGGCTTGCTGGTCTCGCGTGCGATAGAATGGAACAGGGCCGTTTGCCATATTCGCCAGCATAGACATTCCTTTATTCTTCATCTTCTGCGGAGTTTTCATCTTTGCTTTCCTTGCCTTCGGGTTCCGGCTTCTGGCCCGCTGGTCGCGGGATAATCAGACCCAGCCCTTCAATCTCCAGGTTCTCGGCGGCGATCTCTTCCCAGGTTTCGGAAGGGTCGCGGTTGGTGAGTTCCCTGATGACTTCGGACCGGGATCGAATTTTCTGGTCGATCAAGATTTGTGCGGCGGCGGCCTCCGACCGGGGGTCGATCCACGCCCAACGCTTGCCGGTAAAGCTGCACTCTTGAAACTTGTCGATCTTCTCAAATGGCAAGGCTCGCCCGTTGGGGAGCGTGATCGCCCCCTTCAAAAGCGAATACTCAAGCCAGTCTTCAAAGATCGGAACGACGACGTTTTCGATCATGCTGTTTTGAAGGGCTCGCCACGTTCCGCGCTCGTCGAGCGCCCCCTGGCGGATGCTCGAAAAGTTGACGCTGGTCAGGTCGCCGGAAAGATTGTGATAGCTGACATGGAGGCTCGCAGCGATTGATCGGTGCATTGCGCGAAGAAAGGGTTCCGTCTCCCCGTTAGGAAACTGCGGGTTCCATTCCTGCAACTCCCGGTCGCCAATGTCCTCGAACGTCCCCGGCTCCGCGTCGATTTCCAAGTCTTCAATGTCATCGTCGCCGCCCTTGAAGAAGCCCATCTTGCCAGCCGAAACACGCGCATTTGTAAGGGCGGCATCCTCGAAGCCGGATGCCATTCGCATCCTCCAAAGAGCGGTGCGGGTCCAAGGGAGTCCCCGTTTCTGTCCCGGCATTTCCGTCATGAACCAGTGAATGACGTTCTTTGCCTCGATCCTCTTCCGCTCTTTCGTGTAGGTATAGCCTACCTGCCATTCCTGTTGCTCGATGAACCAGTAAGCGAGCGGGCGGCCTCCATCGGGGCCGAATTCGATTCCGTGCCGGACAATGTTGCCGTTCGGAAGCTTTTCATAATGGGTGGGATCGAGAAGGAACGGGTCGATAAGCTCAACGCTAAAGCCCCAAGGCCCGGCAGACTTGCCGTAATGCTTCAAGATAATCACCTCGCCATCCTTGGCTATTGAAGCGGCGACAAGGCGCTCGAAGTCGGCGCGGCAGTTCGCGCCGGTGTAGTCAAAGTTCTTCTTCCGGCTCCATTTTTTGAACGCCCTTTCGATAGCGTTTTCTGCAACCTTGTCCTTCTTCCCGTCAAAGTCGCGGGGGGTCGACGACAACACAAAGCCTTCGCCGACGACGTTGTCCCTGACAAGTTGGAGGTACTTCCTGCCGTGGTCGTAGCTTTCGCACCCGTTCCGCGCCCGCGCCACAAGCGTTTTCCAATGCTGGAAGATATAGGCATCAGCCGTAACCGGGTTGGTATCCCATGAGCTTTCAAGGCGACCAGTTCGGGCCGCGCCCAGAAGGCTTCTCAAGCTGACGGGGCGCTTCCGGTCGCGGGATTCCTTGGCCGGGCCTTTTTCGGGCTGCGCCCGTTTGAAGAACGAAAGGAAATTCATACGTAAAATTTGATGCTGCTACGCTTCGGCAAGCCGAGCGCTTCCCGTTCTTCGCTGGCAAGGCGGCTTTTCCAGAAGTCCAGCAATTTCAAGATTTCGTTGATCGAATAGTTTTCGAGCTCACGGTTGTTGATGCGGTAGCGTTTGACGCTTTGGTCAGAGTCGGGATTGCCAATGCTACCAAGGTAGGCTTCAAGGTTTTCGACGTTCCTGGCCGCGATTGACCGGAGGTCTTGCCCGCTTTCGGCTGATTCAATGGAGCCGACGACATTGAACCGGGCGCGTTCCAGAAGCTTCTTGCCGCCAGCGGGAAGGGTCGCCCAGGCTTCGAAATAGCAACGCCCGGCTGACCAGTTGTCAGTTTCGGTTACGTCAATGGACCATCGGCCCGAAGCCAGCAAGAGAGTCAGTGTCTTCGTTGCGCTTCCCCGAAGGATGACGGAAACAGATGAATAGCCATTGTCCCGGTATTCAAACCGTATGTTTTCGCCGGAAACAATTTCAGTTGGGGTCACCATTTGCTTTTGAGGCTGATCTTCAACCGCCCCTTTCGGCGGTGTTTTCGCCTCAAAGCATGGCCGATGGCCGCGCCCTTATCTTCTGCGACGTTTGGCGGGTCGTCGTCGCCGTGGATGATGATGACCTCTTCGTCGGTTTCCTCCGCCGACAGATCGGCTTCCTTGTCTTGTTCGGCTGACTCTTGCATAAGCTCCTTCTTTTCTTCGACGGCCTTCGTTCGTGGTTTTGCTGGCCCGGCGGTGATCTTTCTGGATCGCTGTTTCATCCGGTAGGCAAGGCGATCCCATTGCACGCCCGCCAGCGTGAGAGCGGCGAAGGCGTAAACCCGCAAGTCAAGAGCTTCGTTTCGCTTCCCTTTCGGGCATACGAAAGAGCGCACCGGGTAGCCTTTGACGTACGTCGTCACGATCTTTTCAACGGTGAGTTCTTCGAAATACTCTAGCGATCTTCCTTGCGGGAAGTGACAGTAGCCGGGGCCGGGGTCTTCGATTCGCAACCGGCGGTAAATGATGTTCTTCGCCTGGTCGGTCCCTACGGTGTAGAGGTCAATCAATGCGCGGGCCTTTTTCCCGGTTCGGCCCCTGGTTGGCTTTCCGATGATCGGCACGCCTTCGCCGCCGCGCCCCTTGATCCCAAAGAACCGGTCGCCCTTGTGTCGTCGAACGTAGTCGTAAACGGCCTGGGTGTTCTGGCCGCCGGTGTCAATGCACGCCCATTCGACGATCATGTCGCCGTAGATCGGATGCTGCCAGGTGCGCCGAAGGTAGTCCGTCAATGATGTCCACGGGCTTTTTGGCTGGCCTTCTGGAATCTCGGGATCGCCGTAGATCGTATGGTAAGAAAGGCTCCATGACTCTTCACCGCCCGCCCATCCGACAACCTCGACCTGCAACCGGTCGGGGTGAGTGTCGACCCCAGCCGTCAAGATCAAGCAACGGTCGGGCACCTCGTTTTCGTAGGGCTCGCACCGGTTCAAGAGCGCGTGTGCATCGAGCGGGACGCCGCCATCGACCCAAAGCTCGCCAAGCACGGTGTTGATGAAAACCTGCAACTGCTCTGGGTTGTCTTTCGCCGCCAGGAAGTCAGTGACGATTTCCGAGATGCTTCGCCAGGATGAATAAAGTTCGCTGATATGGAAGCCAGCGATCCCCTTGAAGGGAGCGGTCGCTATCCAGTGCCCTTTACGCACCGCCGCATTTTTCTGCGCGTTGTTGTAGTATCCCTCGCAATGGGGACACTGGAACTTCGCCGTCTTCGGATCGCCGTCTTTCCAGGTGACGTTTTGCCACCGCAAAACATGGAGTTCGTCACAATGAGGGCAACGGATGTTGAAATAGCGCTTGTCAGATTTCTCGAACTCGATTTCGATCCGAGACAGCCCTTTAACTGTCGGCGTTGAAATCATGGCGATCCGCCGGTTCCAAAAGTTCGCCGTCCGCTTGATCCCGAGATTCACCGGGTCGCCTTCGTTCCCGGCGCTGACCGGGTAGCCGTCGACCTCGTCAAAGAAGACAACGCGCTTCGGCTTCGAGCGAAGACCAGAAGGAGCGTTCGCGCCGGTGATCGAGATGTTCCCGCCAATGAAGGTTTTGTTCAACAGCGTGTTCGTCGTGTCGCGGGTGTCGGTCGACAGTTTTCCGCGTAGGCAAGGCGTGTCGCGGATCATCGGCGCGAGCCGGTCAACTGAAAAGTCGCGGCCCATCGGCTGCACGTTCGGCATGACGTAGAGGATCGACGATGGATCTTGCTCCATGAAATAGCCGACTGTGTTCAGGCCGACTTCGGTCAAGCCAAGCTGGGCGGCCTTCATGACGACCGTTCGCTCGTTCTCCGTGACGCTATCCATGATCCCGCGCAGCGGCTCAAAGCGCGAGGTTCGCCACCGGCCCGGCTCGGCGGACGTGTCCGACGAAAGACGGCGCTCCCGGTCGGCCCATTCCGAGATCGTGAGCTTCGGCGGCGGGCGCATCCCTGACGCGAGGGAACGAATCAAAGATCGTAGTTCAAACGTGAGAGCTTCCTTGCTCAATCATCGACCTCCTCTTCCTCGTCATCGGTCGGCACTTCGGCCCCTTGGCCAGCAATGGCTTGCGGGTCGTATTCGCTCAACTCTTCGCACGCCTCCCGGCAATGCTCTTCGAGCGCGGCCTGACATGCGTCGGGCGTGTCGAGGTCGGCCACAATCGCCGCCGTCGCGTTCGGGATCGACAGCACTTTTGCTTTGAAAGCGGCCAGCATCGGGCCGATATGGGCGACGACAGCTTCGGCGGCGTGCAACTCTCCGCGCCGGACAGCATTTTCCATTTCCTCCCGGTCGGCTCGCTCTTTGTAGAGCCGCGCCCGGTGCGCCTCGTAAGAGCCAGCATCGACCGGCTCGCCGTCGTTTCCGCGCTTGCCTTGGGCGCGCTCTTGCAGGTAGGCGACGTAATTGGAAATCGAAGGCCAGAGCAGATATTTCCCGCGACTCGCCTTTCTGATGATCCCCTCCCGGCTCAACTGTTGCACCCGCGTCGGGGTGAGCGCGATGACCGCCGCGAGCTCCGGCCCGGTCACTTCAATTTTCTGGTCAAAGTCCATTTTTTCTTTCAAAAACAAAACCGTCGTTTCAAACTCACCGGCTACAGAAAACCGGTGCCCGACTATCCACCCGCCCCCACCCCCCTACGGAAGTACCTTTTCTCATCCTTGCGACTCTCTCACCTTTGAGAATAAGCCCTCGCCCTGTAATTTTCTCATAAATGAGAAAATCCCGAGATTTCTCATTTATGAGAGCCATGAAAAAACCCCCTGCTTTTCGGGTAGCCGGGTCGCCGCCGGTCGCCGCCCTCTGGCTCCGTTGCCGGTGCGCCGGAAACGCCCGTAGTCGCCCATGATGATTTGATGCACTCGGCTCGACGTCAGTTCGTAGCGCTGGGCCAGCGCTCGAATGGATTGCCCGCGCCTGATGCCCGCTTGAATCTCCCGGTTGCGCTGCTCATGCTCTAGCGCTGTGCATTTAGCCAATGGCAATAACTCGCCACCGAACTCCCTCTGTAATATCATAGCGAGCCGCTTGCCTATGGCATTAACAATCCAATAGTCATCGGGCATCTCCTTCGGAACATAGATGCAACGATGTTTGCAATATGGGTTGCACCTGACCAGCTTGAGAGTTGCATTTCTGCCGATGCAATCAGCGATCAGTTGAGCGGTGGGAGGTAGCGGAAGCGAAGGCATTTGTCGCCATCATTCGCCCCATCTGTCAACTGACAAGCGCCTGTTGAAGCCGTTGCGTGGAATCTCTCGGATCAGCTTGAATTCTGGTTGCCGGAACGCCCCGTTCGATTCTCATTCTCACGCCCCCTAAAGGGATGCGTGTGAGAATGAGAATTTGAACGGGATACGGCGACGGTTATCACTTCTCATTCTCATTGTTTTTTTGAGAATGAGAATGAGAACGACAGATTAAATGATTGATTTTTTGTCATCTGACCTTTCGGTAAAGAGTGGTCTTTCCATCGCCTTCGCTACTGATAAACCCATCTGCTATGGCCTGTTTTAGAGTTCTATAAGCCGTTGCTTGACTGCACTTATAGTGCTCCCGAACCAATGGTATAAGATCAACGCCATATATCTTATCATCAAACAAACGAATCACTTCAGCGGGTTCCTGCTTCGGTTTTTTGCTCTTCTTGACATTGCCGACACTCTCCTGAAACTCCTGGGGATCGTAATCTTCATCAATTTTGTAAATCCACTCTTCTTCATCGAAGTAAACGCCAATGTCAGGGAACGGCGCGCCGTTGTTGTTCTTGCCGCACGTGATCAGAAGCTTCGTGTTGTCGTCGGGATCGCGCGGGGCGATATTGATCTGGGAGCGCGTCCACGCCTGCAACGCCTTGGAGTTGCGCCCGTAGCTGGCCTTATCCCAGCCGGTTGCCTTTTGAGCGCCTGCTTTGCCGGTAAGGGAGTGATGCACCACGATTGGCACCCGCTTTGCCTTGCCGCGCTTCGTGGCCTTTGTGATGAGCGAGCAAACTTCCCGCATGTCGGCATCGCTGTTCAGATCGCCGGTCGTGAAGGTATTCAAGGGGTCGAACACCACGAAGTCAGGGTTAAAGTCCGTGATGAAAAGTTGAACCTGCTTGAATTCCTCCGGGTTGTTCAAGGCGAGGAAGCAATCGTGATCGTGCTCGATGGTATGAAAAACCATGTGATCGTTGAGCACGTCGATTTCCTTTTCCGTGATGCCAAGGCCTTTGATGATGCCTTTCAGATCGTGTTGCAACCGGCGCGTGCTGTTTTCGGTTTGAAGGAAAAGCCAATGCTTGTGCGTCGCGTGCGTCTTGATGCCCAGGAACGGCTTACCCAGGATCATGCAGATCGCCATTTGCATCACGAGCCGCGACTTGCCGACGCCGCCCGGTCCAAGAATCGTTGCTGGCTGGCCTTCCGCAAGGACGCGGTCGCCGAAGAAATTGTCGTTATCGTCGAAGGTAGATTTCATGATGATTTTGAGTTCCTGATTTGAAAGGCTGCTGTTCGTTTTGGTTTTCGCTTCTTCAATGGGAGCAATGAAATCGCCGATGTCTGGCGCTTCACGCCACCAATCATTATAATCTTTGACGTGCTCCGGCGGCATCGACAGCTTGAGCGTCAGTCCGGTTTCCTCGCAAAGTTCGCGCAACCCCTTTTCAAGCGTGTCATGCCCGGTCGGCTTCCCGTCCTTTCTGGGCGGGTCATTCTGGCCGACAAGGATCACGTCGCCCGGTGCCTTCGATTTCGCGCGCTCTTCGAGGATGCCCTTCAACCGTTTGTAATTGCTGGCGGATCGGGTCACGGCCAGGCAAACCACGTCATTTCCGTTGGTCTTGTGAAAGCCGAGTCCTTCCATGAAGGCAAAAGCATCCCATGGGCTTTCCATCGCCAGAAGGATTTGAGCATCCGGCTTGCCGATGATCAACGGCATGGCCGGGGTCTTCTCGCCTCTGGTGGCATTGACGTACCGGTCGCCGTCTGTTGTGCGGTACTGGCAACCGATCACAACGCCGTCTTTGACTACTGGCGTTGCCGGGTAAATGCCGTGCATCCCGATCAGTTCTTGCGATTTGAGCCATTGAACAAATTCTGTTGAGTAGCCGCGCCATCCGGCGAAGCCTTCAATCTTTTCCGGGGTCAGGGCTGCAACGCACGCTTTCCAGTCGAAGGGCGCAAGTTCCGGCTCGTAAACACGAAGGGGCGACGCAGGTTTCGGAGGCGCTGGCGTCGGCTTCTTCTTTTTCGGGGCCGGGGGCCGATCCCCGGAAGGTGTCTCGACGCCCGCCATGCTGAAATAGAAGTCGGTGGCCTCTTTCGACGAAAAGCCGTTCGCCATCGCGATGAAGTCGATTTCATCGCCGCTTTCGCCGGTGGTGAAGTCCTTCCACTTCATCACGCCCGCGCTATCATGCCAGACGCCAAAGGACGGCGTTCTCTCCTCACGGAAAGGACTCTTGCACGACCGCTTGACGAAATCACCGTGACCAAGCTCCCGCATGACACGATCGAGCGTGAACCCCCGCGCTCTTGCGTCGGCCAGTTTTGCAGAAAAGTCACTCATAAGCTGGAACGGTAAAACTCAACGGCGCTTGGATGCGCCTTGATCGAGTCTCTTGTCCCGTCCGCAATGAACAAGCCTTCGGTGGTCCGGGCGCGGCTTAACGCGACGTACGCTTGCCCGTACTCAAAGCATTTGCCGAGATGAACCTGAATCTTGTCGAGCGTCATCCCCTGGCTCTTGTGTGCGGTGATCGCCCAGGCCAGCCGTAGCGGGATCTGGGAGCGCGTGGCGATGACATCCTTTCCCTCTTTGATCTCCCACTTATTCAGCCCAACGCTGTACGTCTCGCCGTTGTTGAAGAACACCTTCACCAGCGGCCCGTTGAGCCCGTCACGGAACTCGACCACGGTCCCGACGCTACCATTCGCAAGCCCGGCTTCTGTGTTGATGTTGGTCAAGAGCATCACTTGAGCGCCGACCTTCAATTTCAAAATCTTCGGCGCAAGGCAATTTTTATCGAGCATCTTCACCGCGCCGGGCTCGCCGTAGTCGTCGGCGATGAAGGTGCGGGGCTCTCCGTCGACCGTGGCAAGCCGCCGCTCATTGATCGCATCGACGTTCAGATTGTGCGTGTGGACAACAACCGGCTCAAGGTTCGGGTTTTCGTCTTTGGCCTGGTAGCGTTCGTTCAGGAGCGCCGACACGTCGCCGGTGATCTCGCCGAAACGAATCTTGTTCAAGACCGACGAAAACTTCGCGTCAGCCTGGCGAAACACCTTTGACAGAAAATGCGTTTTGAACTTGGCCTGATGCCACGAATCTGTTTCAAACGGGAACACGCCCCGTTTAATCAGGTCTTCCGCGCCCTTCTGAACCGGCGGCAACTGCAAGAAATCGCCGAAAAGGATGATCTGCATCCCGCCAAAGGGAAACGTGTCACGGCGCACCATCCGAAAGACATGGTCGATCTTCTCGAAAAGTTCGGCGCTTATCATTGACACTTCGTCAATAGCCAACACCTTTGCTTCGCGGATGCGCTGAAAGGGTTGGCTGCCCATGTTCGTCACGAGGTCTTTAACGTTGTCCCGAGCGAGCCCAAGACCCGCCCAGGAATGGATCGTGCGCCCGCCTACGTTGACCGCGGCAATGCCGGTCGAAGCGGTGACAGGGATTTCAAGTTCGTCTCTGACGACTCGCAAGAGAGTTGACTTGCCGGTTCCCGCCGATCCGGTGACGAGGATGTTCTTTCCGGCCTTGATGTCGTCGATGACGTTGGTTTGTTCTTCTGAAAGGTTCATTGCGAAATTTCGTAACCTAGTTTTTTGTATAGCCTTAAACGGCTCTTGTGCTGTGAATGAAGCATCGGATGTTGCCGGTCCACGAAGTCGTGAATGATGCCGTGTTCTTTTCCTGCAAAGGTCCGAAGCACGCGCCCCGTCCGTTGCTCGACCTTGGCCGCCGACCGACCGGCGCAAGCGAGGATCAGCGTCGAAGCGCGTGGAACGTCTAACCCCTCGTCGGCAAGGGAAGTCGCGATCATGCAGCGAAGGGAGCCGTCCCGGAACGCTGCGATGGCTTCACGGCGGCGTTTGACTCCCATCTTTGAGTGACAGACAACCGCGCCCTCGATCTCTTCTGCGAGCATCGCGCCGTGGTCGACCGTGCCGACAAGAACAAGCGCGGCGTCGTTCTGGCTGGCGAGCGAGATTACCCGCCGGTTGCGGACATAGTTCCGAACGATCCCGTGCGTCTGGCAGAGTTGCCACGTGATCCGCTGGCGCTGTTCGACTTCGTCCAGGTGACGGAAACGCTTCATGCGTTCTTCTAGCAGCTTCGGAAGCGCGTCCTCGATGATCTCCGCGATGCCGGGGTCCGTGTCGCTATGGAGATGCACCCGCGCCTTCGTCAGGTGGCCGCCGTCGACGATCCGCGCCCGATCAATCTCGAACATCTGGTGATCAAAGAGCGCCATCAACGCCAGGTTCTTTTCGGGATCGCCGCCGAACGGGGTAGCAGACAGGCCCCATCGAGCACGCGGCGCGGTCGCCACCAGTGCGCCAAGGGTCGGCGCTCCGGCATGGTGACACTCGTCGACGACGACGAGGTCTTCCTCGCTGCAATCTGAGCCGCCTTGCCAGCACGCTACGCGGACCCGGCAAAGCTGATTGATCGCCGGGAAGAAAGAGAAAGCTTCTTCCGCTTGCTCGACCTGCTCCCGCGTGTTCGCAAGCCAGGTGATCCGCGCCTTGGCGGCCCGCTGGTGGCCTCGCGCAACCCGATCAATGGCAGATGTCGCGATAAAGGTCTTCCCGCCCCCTGCCGGACACTTAAGGATTCCGCGAAAGGTTTGCGCGAGCCAGTCAATCCCCTCGTTTTGGTAGTCTCTTGCTGTTTTTCCCACGTTCAAAAAGCCAGTTGTTGTTTTTGGGTAGATTGTTCAGGATGCCGCGCTTTGCTAGCCATCGGTCGCACGCGGCCAGAACATCGCCGTAGTTGTCCCAGTTTGCCCGCCTGGGAACTCCCGCTGTGAGTTTGTGCAAGCGGGATTTCGGGGGCATCGTCGGTTTGACCTCTTCGCTCACGTCGAGCTTTCCCCTTTCGGTGACCGCTTCGGGATGTAGTCCCGACACTCTTTAATCAAAGCGGTGTATGATTGCTCGATGTATGCTGTAACCCCTGCATGACTCGGGCGCTGATCGTATAGCCAAAGGAGGTAATCAGCCGGAACGTTTTCCATCTTCTCTCCTTTGTGCTTTCCGAACGGCATCGGCGATTGATCGGTAAAGGCGCTCAAGGCTGGCCTCCTTCTGCTTTGGCGATGGCGGCGCTCACTTTGCGCATGACCTGACGCCAATCTTCTCGGTAATACCTATCCGGGGGAGGCCCGGTCTGAATACCCTCAAGCTCTTTCAATGCTTCCAGCAACTCCGGCGCGGCGACGAAGAGGGCGGCGTCGGCCTTATTCTCAAATAGGGCTACGCGCACCCCGTTTGAGGTGATAGCAAAGCTTCTTCCGCTTCCGGTTAGCGATGGCCGAATCTCCAACGGCCCCGGTGTATGCGACGCGCTCATTTCGCCGCCTCGCTTTCCACGCCAACGGGAACCCGGTAGAGAATCCCCCGACCCGATGGCTCGCCGACGCCGGGGGCGTCGATCCACTCTTGCCGCTTGAGATGGAAGATGCGAGCGCCCGGCGGAACGATCCAGACTCGATCACCCCAGCGCTCGGCGACTTCTGGCCTGACCCAACCCGGCAGGGTAGCGACCGCATTGACGTTGATGTCTGGGCTATCGCTCTTCATCGGCATGAGCAACCCGACGAAGCTGGGGGTATGCGTAAACCGGAACACCACCGGCGATTCGCCCTTGTCCCAATAGGCGTCAGGCTTGAGCCTGGAGACAACCATCCCCCGGCATTGCCCTTTGGCTTGCAGGATCGCCCCGACCTTGCCGAAGCTCCTCATATAGACCGGATCAACAACAGTGGTGCCGATGGGCTCGGTTGAAAAGGGAGTAAACACGCCACGCCATGCCGGAAAGTTCCCGTTGATCAATTTCCCAAAGCTAGTGCAGCCAAAATGATCGTAAGGCAACGTCATCGTGATGGAGACCTTGTCTCCCTTGATCTTCAGCTTGGCGGTAGCTGCGTCTCCATCGAGTGACCGAAGCTGTTCGACAAGCAACTTCGGAATAATGAAGCTCCCCGTTTCGTCGGTGTCGTCGCAAAGGGCTTCTTCGACCGGCATCGAAATGACTCCGAGCCTAATGCCATCGGTGGAGACAAGGAAAACATCGGTGTCGGTTGCCTCGACAAGAATCCCGGAAAGAACCGGTCGGCTCCGACCGTCCCGGCAGAATCGGGCCAGCGCGTTAAGGTAGCGGTAGGGAACGGAAAGTTTCATCGTACAACCTCCTCAATCAGATCAGTCACCCATTCTTCGACCGGGCCGGTCATTTCGCTGACAGAGACCGCGATCCCTGGCTTCGGCCCCCAGACCTTCACCAGCGGCTCACAAGCAATCTGGCCGTCGTTCGCAAAGAATCCCATGCGCTGCATGACGTCAGCGAAGAGCTTTTCCATGTTGCCCAGGTCAGGCGCGGTGTCTTTGTAGATGATGCTTTCGCGAGTGGACTTGCCAGCGCCCTTGAGGTGCGGGAAGACCCAAACGGCGATGAGCTTCAACGGCCCGACAAGCGGAGTCCTGGGGCGAAAGGGTAGCATCTTTTCTTGGAGGAAGGCGGTCGCTTCCTTGAGTTCAGGGGTGTCGATGTGCATGACGCGGCCACGGGAGAAGATGATCTTCTTCATTTGCTTCGTGACGCGGGGAGGGTGGCCGGGAATGAAAAATTGAATCATAAATAGGAAAGGAAGTGACAAGGGATCGGACCTTGCCGGGGTGGATGGTTAGGCGAACGGAGGGGCCGGGTTCTCGTCGAGGTCTTCGGGTTCTTCGTCGATGACCTCGACACCCTAGGGAGCGCCGGGAATCTCTTCCTGCTCCTCTTCGGGCTCTTCCTCCGGAGCGGGGGCAGCGTCGGGCTTCGCCTTCGGCTTGCGCGTGCGCTTCGGCTTCTTCGGCGTCGGCTTCGATTCAGGCTCTTCCGCCGGGGCCTCCGGTTCCGGTTCCGGCTCGGGAGCCTGGTCGGGTTCGGCTTTGGCTTCGGCCTCTTCTTGCGCTGGCTCTTCGGGCGGACCTGCCAGCACGTCGAATGAAGCACCGGAACCGCTCTCGGCGTCGCCGTCGCTCGGCGTTTGGGTGGCTTCGGAATCGGCGTCAAAGTCCAGGACGGCCTGGGAAGTCTTATCAACTTCGCCCTGGGTCATTTCCTTGACATAGACGACTTCGCGGGTCTCCGGGTGGTAGCAGGTCTTGAAGCCCTTGCGGGGTTCGTTGTAGACGACCGGGCAATCGTAGTCCCGGTATTCAATGCCGGAAGAAACCTTGTTGGAAAGGTTGGTGATTTCGGCTTGGCACGCGGAAAGCTTCGCCTTCCATTCGTCCATGACCATCTTCTTTGACTCCTCAAGAGACTTGAGGCGGGTCTGCTCTTCGGCGGCCTTCTTCGCGATCCCGAGAAGTTCGTCGTTTGTGAACCTGTATTCAAGGTTCTTCCTTTCAATCGTGCTTGTAGGCAATTCAGCGTTCATATTGCTATGCTGGTTTTCTGGTTGTTGGTTAGAAGGGCGCGTCGACTTTCTCGGGCGCTGGCTTCGGTGGAGCTTTCGCGGCGGGCTTCGCTGGTGACGAACCGCCCGCCGCTTTTGCAACAGCCTTCGTGCGGCTGTTCAGCTTGGCGAGAAGGCTATTAACCTTCGCTTGATCAAGCTTCGGGGCCGTCCGGTGAATCGAGTTGAGGAACTTGACGCGGATGCGCTCTTTCCCTTCGTAGGTCTCGCTTTCCGTGACGATCACACATTCCATGTCGGTAAAGGTTGCGTTGCCCGACACCAGCGCTTGCAGATCGCCGTCCCATCCGAAGACCTCCGTCAAGTCTTTGACCGTGCGGTCGATAGCCGCGTCGGAAAGGTAGGCTTGGTAGATGATCGTGTTTCCGTTCTGGTCGCTCTCTTCATCGGAAACCGTCAGCGGGATACGAATAAAGGGCGTTCCCTTTTCGGTTTCCCCGAGCCAACCTGCTTCCGGCTCAACTACGCGGCAGCGAAAGCTACCGACTGCATCAATGTATTTGCTCATGATTCTTCTTCTTTATCGACCTGGGCTTGCAGCCATTTAAGCCCGCTTTCGAGTTTCTCGACTGGCTGACTGTCGAGGGTTTCCGCCCAGGCGATTGCCTTGGCTTTGTCTTCCTCGCTGGCGAAGGTGGCGAGGGGGAGAAGGTTCTTGATCTGGTCGCAAAGCTCTTCCTTCGTCGGCTTGACGACCGGCTGGTTGCGATGCTCGTCAACCGCTTCCAGGAAGGCGAAGAAACCGCGATCCTTGTCGAGCGGGAGGATTTCCGGCAGGTTGTAGCGATTCTTCGCGTCCCAGCCGGGAGCCCAACTGGTATGCATGATGCGATCACCGCCGATCACCTTCTTGTGGCCGTCGTCGTCTTCGGTCTTGAAGGTTTCGTAGACGGCGAAAAGGCAAGCGTCGGGCCATTCGCGCAAGATGCCGGTGAAGCCCTTGTGCCCCTTCATTTCGTAGCGGTCGAACGGCTCACCGCCGGGAGGCGTGTGGTTTTTGATGTGGACGTGCGAAAGGATAATGATCGCTACCTTGTGCTTGTGCCGGATGCGGTCGAGTTGAGCCAGCAAAGCAACCAGTTCGGGCTCGACGATTTTATAGCCTTTCCCGTAGCCGTAGGCTTCGATGTTGGCTTTCTTGTCGCGCTTGCAACAATGGCCCTGAATCAGACGTTCGAGCCAGTCGACAGTATCGAGGACCAGCGTCTTAAACGGGACGTTCGCGTCTGCCTCCATGTCGTCAAGGAACCCGAGAAGTTCCTTGTAGTCGGTCGGCGTGAACCGGTTGATGTGTTCAAGACCCGTCAAGCCGTCTTCGGCGGCGATGAACAGGGGATCGGGCGCGTTCGCTCCGAAGGTAGATTTCCCGATTCCCTCCGGCCCGGAAAGGACCACGCGCGGGGGAAGGTCGACAGCGCCCTTCTTGATCTTTGAAAGGTAGCTCATTATTCTTCGCTCCCTTCGCTGGTCACGTCGACGCTGTTCAGCTTGAGCATTGCTTCAATAGCAACGTCCAGTTCGGCTTGCTTGCCGGTGACGAGGTCGTCGATAATCCGGTTTGCGTACCGGTTGACCTTCCGCTTGATCTGCTCCCTCTGCGATTGATGCAGGTCGGCGGCGGCCTGGCATCGCTCTTTGAGGTCGCCGAAATCGAACACCTTTTCAATCTCGATATAGCGACGGCCCGACTGCTGATAGGCGCGAAGAATGGCCTCTTTGGCGCGAAGCTTCGCCGTGCCGGAGTCGATGAGCTTTTCAATTTCGCTGTCGAAATCGGGGACCGTTGGGAGCGCCTTGACGAAGCGCCGGGTCTTCGTCTCCGCGATCTGGTAGATTCGTTCCCTGGCGTATTTGAGCTGTGTTGCTGTGATGTTCATATTGTTCTTTGTTAGTGTGGGTTTCTGCGCCCCGACATAGGGAGCAAAGATGCTACCGTTCCTCGGTAGGTGATTTGACGTTCTTGCGGCCCGTTGACCGGGCTGGTTTTGATGTGGGGTTGATCTGGGGAAGGCGCTCCAAGATGCGGAACTCTTCGGTGACCAGTGTTTCTTGAGGGTTGGCGATTCGGATCAAGAGAAGCGCGAGCTTCACCTCCGCGCGGCTGTACTCCGGTCGGAGAACGCGCTTGTCGAAGAACCGCAGCCCCTCCAGGAGCCGACCGCGAACAAGCTCTTGAACGCGCGGCGTGATGTAGGGTTTAAGCACTTCGTATTGTGCGGGGTTTGGGTCCGAAAACATAACAGTAAAGCAGGGGCCGGGGGGCCAGGCGCGAGGGACGCCGTTTAGAGATTGGAAAAAGGTCCGGTTTAACCACCCACCGGAAAGGCTATGGAGCATGAAAAACACCGACACGATTTGAGTTTACATATAGATAACCCTCCTTTCTTAACCCATGAGAGATTGATCCGGTGCCCCGCTTTTATTTGGTTACGGAGGCGGGCGATGGAGTTGACTACCGTTTCGAGCGGCGCACTATTTACCCCGTGACCGGATCAAAGCTTTAGCCGACCATCATCGACTTAAAGTAAATCTCAAAAGCCTTGTGCATGAGCGTTCCGAACCGAAGCGCTTCGCTCTCTTCCTTCGTCGGCTCAATCGGCTTTTCGTAGCGGTGGTAATGGTAACGAGCGCATTTGCGGAGAGCCGTCAAACGGGAGTTCGTCAACAGTTCCCTTTCGCCCTCTTCCATTTCAAGTTCACTATGCTTGCGGCCCTTTTCGCGGAAGCGGATGCCGTCGACCGACGCCCGCCCGGTGCAAAGGTCGTAAAACTCACACTGACCAAAGAGAGAGCACGCGCTCGGGTTCCTGGGCCAGAGGTTGAATCTCCGGTAGTGAAGAATCTGTTGCGACTGCGCCCAGGCGTCGCCCATGTATTCGAGCAAGTCGGCGTCGAGCCGGGGAACCTCGCGTTGCGCGAAGTAGTCGTCGAGATTGCTGGTGATTTCCTCTTCGAGCCGTGCGCCGTATTCTTCCGGGGTTTCCTGTCGGGTCTGCAAAACGTAACCGTCGCCTGTGCTGGCGCTCTCACGCCACTTCTTGCCGTCCTTCGTTTTCACGCGCTCGCCGTTGGCATCGAGCACGATCTTGACGCCGTCGCTATCGAGGATTGGAATTTGACGGGGCCGCGATCCTGGCTTTTTAATGACGTCGTGAAGCAGGTTGCCGACGTCCAGCCCCCTTTGCTTGAGGGCGAGAATGTACTTGCTGCTTTGCGTGTCCATCGCCAAGCGGTGCCAGTAGTCGCTATCGGGCGCGACAGATTCGGCGGTTGTCTTATGCTCAAGCACAAGGTAGCGACCGCTGTCTTCGTGCTGCAAGATCGCGTCGATCTTCCCGCCCTCGTCGAAGGTCTTCGACATCCCTTCGGTTTCGGGGTTGAGGAGTGGAAAACGAAATTCTTCCTCGACCGCGATCACCTTATAGAAGCGATACTTTTTGTACCATCGAAGGTCGTAGCCGACCATGAGAGCACGGGCCTTTTCAAGCTCATGATCCACCGGCAAGCTATCCAAGTAGGCAAGGGCGCGGTTGATTGGGGTAGGTGTAGACATGGGAGATGTTTGGGTTGTTAGCCCCGGAAGTAGTAGGGTTCGAAGATTTTCCTTTGTGCGGGACGCTTTCCCTTGCCGGTTGAATAGCCAATGGAAAACACGATTGCGGTCCAAGCGAAGGCGCTAAAGAGAAGGGGAACAATCATAGATAAGCTTGAAAGATTTTGGGCTGACCAGAGAGCCCGTGACTTCATAGATTCGAGTCGCTTGCGACTTCATGCTTTCAAAGGTGGAGTCGAAGGCGCGTGAAATATGAATCCAGGTGATTCCGTTGTCGCGGGTGATCGGCGCGAAGAACTCAACGAATCCATCGTCTTTACCGTGCCAACGGAAGAGGGCGAACTCCTGACTATTCATTGCCTTCCTCCTCTTCTTCGGGAACCGACAAAAGTCGGCTCTTCGGGCGATAGACGGTGATTCCGTAGCGGGCCGTCGCAACAAGGATCGCGTCCGGCATGTTGGCAATCCAGTCATGAAGGAGCTTGCCCTCGCCGTGCTCGAACTGTGTCGACACCGGCGCGTGGGTGCCTGGCCTCTCCCATGAGTCGATCAACCCGAGTTGCTTGGCTTCGTGGACGCCGTAACACTGGAAGGCGTAGACAGGAGCGCGAAGGGTAACTTCGTGAGGCATCAGATGATTCCCCCCTTAATGAGTTCGACGCGCTGGCCGATGATTGCTACCTCGCCGCTTCGCCACATCCCGTTGATAAGGGCGCTTCCATCACGGAAGGGCTTGCCGGTGCGCTTCGACCATGCGGTCACAAGCTCGACCAGCCTCCATTCTGCGTTTGGTTCGCCGAGCAGGTCGGCGAACACTGATTTAAGTTCTTCGGTTTCGATTGTGTTCATAGTGCAATGGGTTCGACTTCGCAGCGCTTCTCAAAGTTAGCTACATGGCGTTCAGTGAAGTAGATGCGCCCGCCAATGCGGAGATGTCCGATCCTTCGCGCCTTCATCCAGCTATCAAGCGTTGGAAGAGAGACGCCGAAGCGGGCGGCTACATCTTTTTTTGTCAGGTAATTCTTTACGTTCATTGGCGCGGTTTGCGTTTCGTTGGGTTCTGTTATAGGCCCGGTTTTTTCGCTGTTTTTCTAAATCAGGCAAAAACGGGTGAATATCGGTGGAAATAGGGTGAATATCGGTGGAAATAGGGGTTGACTTACTTTTCTGCGGATGGCTTCCATCCAAGGTGATTGTCCAACCATGCCGACACCCGTTCAGGCCGAGAGCGCCCGGAAACGAAGGGGGAGTCTTCGGTCTTGTTCATCATCTCAAGGGTTGTCTTCGGGATGCCCATTAGAGCCGAGAGATCAGCCATGCTGAATTGCAGCCACGGGTTTTCCTTGGCTACCTGCAATAGTGCACGTGCATGGTCATTCATGGCGGGATCAGGGCGAGGGGGAGCCTTGTTGCTCGCGGGGAACGGTTTTCAGAGGAGGGGCTTACGGAAGGGCGATGATGCGGGTCGAGCCGGGGCCGTGCTCGTCGGTAACCTTGAGCCGACCAGCTTTGAGTAGCTGTTGGATCGTGCGGTAACCCATCGAGCGAGCGCGACCGGTTTTCAGACACCAAAGACCGAGCAGGTCGAGCGACGTAATATGTACGGCCTCCCGAACGATCTCGATCATCGGCGCGGCATAGTCAGGCTTCGGCTTCGGCTTCGGAAGCATCGGAGGCTTTGGCGCACGCCCCTGTTGCGCTCGACGATTTGCCATTGACCGGACCATCTCGCTTGCGACCTGGGCGGCGGCATCATGGGACACGCCGCCCTTCCGAAGCTTCGCCATGAGCGCGAAGAGTTCCTTGACGGGTTCGCTATCGACGATAGACGGTTGAGGGGCCGGTAATGCCTGTTGCGGGGCGGGAAGCGCTTGCTGGGCTTGGTAACGGCCCGTCTGCCGGATCGCCGGGAGAACTTCGGACGTGACCCATTTGCGGAAGCGGTGGGCGTTAGTTCCCGGCGTCATCGCGTCCCGGCATCGAAGAATGAGGGCATAGAGGCCCGATTCTGTGACGACGTTGGCTTCACCCTGACGCCCTATGCTCAACATAGACCGTTCATCTTCATCGAGACGATCAACGGCCTGGGTGACGTTCTGGATTTCCAACACCCGGCAAACATCAGCGGCGACGAAGAGCGGAGAGTCGGGCGATCCGTAGACCCTGATCGGGTTTCCGGCAAAGTCTTGAAGGGAAAGGAGGGCGCTCATGCCGCACCCCCCGCGAAAGCATGGAAGTATTTCACGCCGGGAAGAATGTCCATTCTGGCGAAAGGGTTCTTCTGCGGGGTTTTCGTGCTTGCGTTTTGCCCGGTTTCGGGCGTAAGGATTGCCCTTGCGGACGATGGGGTTTTGCGCGTCATCGTTCGTATCTGCCCCGTAGGCGTCTAGTACACGCCTACGGGGTCTTTGTTTACCGCTTTTCGTTTTCGTCCATCAAATGCTCCAAGGTCTTTGGCATTGAGAGCTTTAGCTCTTTCGCCAGTCCCTTGAAGCGATCTCTGGTTGCTGGTTTTACCGATAGGTTGAGAGGCACCACCCGATCTTCTTTCGGAATCGGTTTTCTCCCCCCCTTCATCGGATTCGCTTTTTTCTTCGTCACATTCGGGAGGTTGGCGCGTCTTCGTAAAGATCGGTTACCCTCGGAACTGAAAGCAGCATGGGGGACGCCCTAGTTTTTTACAAGGAAAAAATACGGGACGTTGCGATTTTTTCCTGCTCGACCTACGGGAGAATCCCCGCTAAAGGCATTGCTCACCATGAAAAGGATTTTATTTGCCGCCCTCGCCCTCGCTGCACTCTCCATGCCAGCCCTAGCCGACAGTCAGGAAAAGCGGCTCGCCGATCTCGAAAAGCGGGTAGCCGCTCTTGAGAAACTGTTGGCAAAAGCCGAAGCCGTCGCCAACAACGAAGATGATACCGGCGTGCCTCCCGCTGTTTTGAAAAAGATCAAAGCGAATATGGCGGAAATGTTCCCAGAGAGCTACAGAATGCAAAAGATGATGATCGACCAAGAGGTTAAATCATGGCTTGAGCTGCACGGTCCGAAAAGAAAGGAACTCGATTTCGGCGACAAAGCCGTCAGGCAACCAGATGGCTCTTGGAAAATGGAAGAGTGACCCCCCGCTATGAAAATTCAAGTAGTAGGAATGGCGTGGTATCGTAGGGAAGACTACGACTCAATCCGGCAAATCATGGACGACGGCAAAGCCCTCCCGCCAGTTTACGACGATTGGCTTGCAGCCGCCGAAAGAGGATTCAAGAAACTCACGGGTGACGGCCTTCGAATTGTTCGTGCTGAAATTGATCCGGCAACTTTTCCGGCCTGGTGTGCCACCAATGGGCACAAGGTCAACTCCGATGGTCGCAAGGCTTTCGCCAATCTCCGAGCTTTTGAGAGTGTTCATAACAACTGACATTCTACCGCCTCGGAATTCTGCGAGGTTTCCCAAAAGATCAAAGCCACGGCTGCAAAGACCCTATGAAATTCTCATTCTCACACGCATCCCTTTAGGGGGCGTGAGAATGAGAATGAAATGGGTCTTTTTGATGCCAGAAAAAGCGGGGCCGAAACGTGAGTCTACGGACGGCCCGAAAGCGCGGCGGCCCTAGCCGGAGTCAGCCGCCAATAAGCCGCGGCGTCAGCGGGCGTCACAAGCTCCCGGTAATGCGCGAAGATCGTATGCGGGTTGGTGTGGCCCATTTCGAGGGTCAAGTCGTTGAGATTTCGATCATGGGCAAGGGCGTAGGAGCAAAAAGAATGGCGCATGGCATTGTTCGGCCACCGCTTGATTCCCGATTCTTTGATGGCGGAGTCGAGCCCTTCCCGGAACTGGTTCGGCGTCAGGTCAACAACGGGCCCGCACCCCAGGAGCCACGCGCGGAGGTTCTGCCGGATGCGGACGAAGCGCCGGGCGGCCCCCTTCGTTTTCGTCACGCTCACTTCCACCAAGCCGGATTCAAGTTTGACGCTTGTCGGCCCCACTCTCGCCAATTCCGACCGGCGCAATCCGCAAAATAGGCCGATGGCGAGATGCGGCACAATATGCGGGGGCGCACCCGCGAGCAGCTTGGCCGTTTGCAGCACGGTCAAGATTTCAATCTTCGACGCCGGGGTCTCGCTTTTCTTGATTTCCTTGACGGGATTGCCTTTGCACCAATCCCGATGCCGGGCGTACTCCCACAAGACCGACAACGCCCTTTGGCAGTTGTTCCGGTTGGCTGGGCCGCCGGAGAGTCCTTCGAGCCATTCGCGAATCTGGGATCTCGTAATTTCAGAAATCTTCGCACCGCCGTACGTCTTCGCAAACCGACCGAGCCGCAATTTCAAGTCGATGCAATACCGCTCGCTTCCACCCCGGAGCCCCTGCTTCCGCATCTTCTCCTTCTCTTCAAGGAGCTTTTTAATGACGTGACTCACCTTCTGCGAGTTCTTCGCAACCTCCCAATGGCTGACCGCAAATTTCACGGCGTCGATGATGCTCTTCCCGTAGGGTTGGAGCATCACGTCGGCTTCTTGCGCTTGAACCCGGAGCCGATCCGACAAGACGGCGGAGTTGATGCCGACGTTCAAGACATGCCGGTTCTTGTCGGCGGCCCAACCCTTTGCCGTCTCGTGCGACGTGAAGTATTTCCGTTTCCGCTCCCCGCCGATGGTCCAATCGACAAAGGCGCGGTACTTTCTCAACTTCGATTTATGGGCTCGATATTCCACAAAACGAGAATCGCCAGAATCGCCAGATTTTTCAATAACTCGTTTTGTTTTTCTTTGCTTTTCTTTGTATCTAAATTCTTGAAAAACAAAGAAATGCCTTCTTCCAGACTTATTTTCCCAGGGCGATCATGAAAATCGCCGTAATACACCTAAAGTTCTTAAAATCCGTTGGGGTTAACGCCCCGTGCGGGTTCGAGTCCCGCCATCGGCACTCTCTGAGTCAACGACTTACACAACAGGGAGAGCACCACTTCTCAAGAACCGACCGGTGGTCGTTACCAAAAAAGTACCGCTTTTCAAAAGCTACATGGAACGTTCTAGTAAAAACGCTTGCTTCGCTTTTTGCCGGGCACTATATTCGCCCGACTCACAAGCTGCTCATGACTTCTCCTAAGAAAAGCATCTCGCCTTCCCGAAAATCCGGCGTCACCATCAAGGACATCGCCGCCGAGTTGGGGCTCAGTTTTCAAGCAGTCTCGCAGGCTCTCAATCCAAGCGATCAGAACACCTCTCAGGTCAGTCAGAGCACACGGCAGCGCATTAAGGAAACAGCGGAGCGCCTCGGCTACCGAAGCCATCGGGCGGCGAAGACGCTGCGCTCGGGAAAGAGCGGTCTGCTTGGCGTATTGATCTTTGATCACCCTCATCAGGTGATGCACCACCGCCTGCATCACATCCTGGCCGAAATTCACGCCGCAGGCTACCGGCCTTTCGTTCACCTCGCCGACACTCGCCCAAACTCCGGTGCCCTGGAGGGCTGTCTCACCATGCTCGATGCGCAAGTCGAAGGTGTACTGCTGGTTGATCCGATTGGTTTTCCCTGTGAAACGCCCATCAGGGAGATGCTCGATCGACAGATCCCTGTCGTCTCCATTGGCTCTCATCAGTGGAGTTGTGTCACCTCTTATCAGGCTGACCGCAGGCAGGGCTACCGGGATTTAACCCGACATCTGATCCGATCCGGTTGCCGTTCGCTGGTGCTGCTCTGCGTGGAACGTTCAGAGCGCTACCAGACCCACTTCGAGCGATTCGTGGGTGACATGATGACCGGCTTCGAGGAGGCTGCTGAAGAAGCCCGGGAGTCCTTCGGTCCCATCAGCGCCCGCATCCATCCGATAAATTTCGGCCTTGATTGGGAGGAAACGGAGGACCGCCCCATTCACCCCGTTCACCGTACCGGCTACACCGGGATGCAGGAAGTGATTTCGTCGGGAATCCCGGACGCCCTTCTTTGTCAGGCCGACAGTTGGGCGCACGGTGCCCTCCGTGCCTGTCATGAAGCGGGCGTACGCGTTCCGGATGACCTGCTTTTGACCGGTTTTAACGATGAACCCTCCAGTTCTGCGGGGGCCCCTCCCCTGACCACTCTTGTACAGCCTTACGCCAAAATTGCACGGCAGGCCGTCGCAGACGTCACGGCACAGATCAGGAGGGACAAGCAGAATGAACCCGGCAAGGTCGTTACTCTGCCGGGGCAGATCGTCGTTCGCGCTTCTTCCGTTCGTCACCACTCCAGTGGAATCCAGAGGGTGACTCCTCCCTAACCGTCTCTCGTCCATGCTGACACATCCCCCTTCTCCGCCCTCGGGCAGAGCAGCCGCCGCCACCTTGGCCGAACTGCTGATAGCCATGGTCCTCCTTGCCGTGGTGGCCGTTCTTCTCCTGCAAGCCAGCAGTCGCTTTCGCGAACGCGCCAAGGGGATCGCCTGCATTTCGCACCTGCGACAGTTGCACGTTGCGATGGTGCAGAAAGCCACCGATGACGGCGGGAAGCTCCCGTTAATGTACGACCCGAACGACCGGAATGCCAGTTGGGGCTATCAATTGGTGGAAGGCCAATATCTCCCCAAGGTGCCCCCCATTGTCGCCGGCAGGCCGATCCATCCCCACCCCCTCTTTGATCCGGGCAGCCGCGCAGACCTGAGGAGCTATCTGTACGGAGCCTATGGGCTCAATCGCACCATTTGCGGCATCAGCGAGCGCACTTCCATCATCTCCATTCGTCAACCGGAGCAGAAGTTTCTCCTTTTCTGCTCGGGCAGCTACACCATGAATGTCCATCAGGTCAGCTACCCCAATACCAATCTCTATCTCCCGGGCCGCAGCGTAAATCGTGACGTGTCGTGGGTTGCCGAAAACCGGATTGATGCCATTGAGGGACGTCACGGGCGACGCATCCATACCATCACGGTCTCCGGTCAGGCGGAGGTGTGGGACGCTGACGAAGTTCCCACAACGGTCGACCGCTGGGATCACACCCGATAATCGTTGCGCCCCCGAACCAAGTCTCTTTTCAGTCATTTTATTGAACGTTCCATTTTCTGTTGACCCTTTCCGCGGATTTTGCGATTGATCAAACTCCTTTGTCCTTCTTTTGCCCCCAAATTGGCCCTCTTCACTGAGCCTCCACCTCGCTGCCCAATGAAACCGAATCCACGCCTGCTTCACTCCACCCTGCCTGTCATTCTTTTCTCTGTGTTTGCACTTTCACCGCTCGCAGCACAGGTCAATGGCGACTGGGTCCAGACGGCACCCGGCAATTATCTTTGGGAGACTCCGGAGAACTGGGGTTCAGCCCCCCTAATTCCTGGCGGAATCGGCTCCCATGTCCGGCTGGAGAGCGCCTTGAGCGGTCTTCAGCGCATTGGCGTTGGCGCGGGCGGACGCACGGTTGGCATTCTCGACATGGGAGACACCGCTGGCACCTTTGCCATGGTTCTCGAAGGCACCGGGGGGATCACTTTTGAGCGAAGCGGAGGGGCCGCCCTGAATATCACAAAGGGCGGCGCAAATCAGATCAACACCGGCATTACGCTCCATTCCAATCTCACCATCAATCACCAGACGGCGTACGGTTTAACGCTGGCAGGAAGCATCACGGGAACCGGCGGAATTACCCAGAGTGGCACGGGAACGGTCGCCTTGAGCGCAAGTACGAACACCTTCTCCGGGGGCTACGCTTTGCAGGGAGGGACGGTATCGCTCAACGGTACCAGCAACTGGTTTGGCACAGGTTCACTGGTGTGGAGTGGCGGCATCGTTCACCGCGAAGGAAGTGCTGCCATTACGAATCAGGTGGAGGCCAGCGGCAACATCAGCCGCACAGGAACCGGCATCCTCACTTTTAGTAATGCTGTAACTCTCGCGGCAGACACCACTCTTACCACTGCCGCCCGTACAGATATCTCGGGCAGCCTGAGTGGCGCTCATTCCCTGACAAAGAATGGCGCGAACATTCTCAATTTCTACGGTAGCGCCAAAACCTATAGTGGAGGCTTTACTCTCAATGAAGGTACGGTCCTTGCACAGATTAACACCGCTTTTGGCACCGGCACCCTGCGGCTCAATGGGGGCACCCTTTCTAACGAAAATACCACTGCCACCTTTACGAACGTCCTGCAACTCAACGGCAATCTTACTCTCGCAGGCACCCGTTCGATGACTTTCTCCGGGAGCACCACCCTGCTTCAGGATACCGCTCTCACCGTCAATAACACAGGAGGCGTCACGCTGCAGGGGGATATCACCGGAGATGGAGGCCTCATCAAGCGCGGTACAGGCGACCTCTCAATCCGCGGTACCAACAGCTATACCGGTGTGACGGAAGTCGAAGCAGGGGTGCTCAATCTCTTCGGCAACAATGTCCTCACAACCGCTTCGGAAGTTCGCATCTCCGGAGGCACCCTAAGCCTCGTTGCCTTTCAGCAAACCATCGGAGCCCTCTCCGTCAGCAGCGGCTCTTTGACGGCAGCTTCCGGCGCCCACACCCTTACCGCCTCGAGTCTTGCCTTTACCAATAGCGCAACCGTCAGTCTCCGGCTTGCGGGAGCCGCTGCACTGACGAAAAGCGGCGCAGGCACCCTCACTCTGGAGTACTCGACCGGCAACACCTACACTGGTGGCAGCACCGTTGAGGCAGGAACGCTTCTGATCCGGAACAGCAGCGGCTCCGCGACCGGCAGCGGCGCAGTGACCATCACCGCCGGAGCAACTCTCGCCGGAAATGGCCGTATCGGCGGCCCGCTTACTCTTTCGGGCTCCCTCCGCCCCGGCGAGAGCATTGGCGAGATCACAGTTGCTAATGACGTAACATGGAATGCCGGAGACGCCTGGCTTTTTGAACTGGGCACCGCGGCTGATTCCCTCGCAAATGCCGCTTCGGGCGGGAGCACCCAGGATCGCCTCATCATCAGCGCCGGCAGTTTTCTGAAGGGAAGCGGCTCGGGCTGGACTTTCGACCTGAGCGGCACCGGCCAGATCGGCTGGTACGAACTTGCCACCTGGTCTGGCACCACTACTTTTGACCTGAGCGACTTCCAACTCGCCCAACTCGCTCCCGGCCTTGAAGGAAGCTTCGCTTTCAACGAGAGCGAAACCGCTCTCTACCTTGAGGTCAAAGCCGTTCCGGAGCCCTCCACGCTTGCGCTGCTTCTCGGCGCGTTGGGCCTGACGGCCTTCTGCCGCCACCGCCTGTGATCAAACAACTCCTTTAACATGTCCTTTTTCCGGATGCTAAAGTTTGCGCTCCTCCTGCTTCTGTTCTCTTCCACTGTTTGTAAACCCTCATCGCCTGATCTCCGCCTTGTCTCTCCGGAGAAGGGTGCCCCTCCGCTTATCATTTCGGAAGACGCCCCGCCGCACACCGTGGAAGCGGCTGGAGAGCTTGCCCGGTTGATACACCGCATTACCGGCCAGAAACCGGAGATCGTCAGCACCCCTCCGGAGCCGATGCCTGAAATGGTTCTCTGGGTCGGTCCCCATCCGGCTCTGGCCGCCGCCATGCCGGAGGTCGATCTCACCTTCAGCGAGCCGGAAGAGATCATCATTGCATGCGTTCCCGGTCACGTCGCCATTCTTGGCAACGACAAAATGGCAGGCGGCCAACAGGTGATGTCCGGCACGGCAAATGCCGTCTACACCTTCGCGCAGCAGCAGCTTGGCGTGCGCTGGCTCTGGCCGGGCACGCTCGGCGAGGATATTCCTCAGTCTGCCACCCTTCGCGTTCCGGTGCAGCAGTTCCGCTATGTTCCCCCTTTTCGCCAGCGGGCATTGTTCTATCGCAACCGCTTTTATGGGCCATCGGGGCTTCAGTGGGGTATCAGACAGCGCGTGACCTACGATTCTCTCCACCTTCCGCTGGGGCACGCTTTCAGTGACTGGTGGGAAAAGTATCACCAGACACACCCGGAATACTTTGCCCTTCAGCCGGATCACACCCGAAGCCCATTTCCTTCCCCTAACCTTGTCAAGGTCAGTGAAGGAGAGCCGGGCGTCTGGAATCAATGGTTGGAGAACGCCGCCGAAGAGCACGGGAAGCACCCGGAGAGGACCATTTTCGAAGCCAGCCAGAACGACGGCTCGAACGCCGGAGTTTGCGTCGATCCGCGGAGCCGCGCATGGGATCATCCCGATGGCGAGCTTCAGCAATACGAGTGGAAGGATAAAGTCGGACGCGATGTCGCCCTTTCCGACCGCACCGTCCGCTTCGCAAATCAACTGGGCGAAATGCTCGAAGAGCGCTTTCCGCAGGATGACCTTCGCCTCATTATCATGGCGTACGGCCCCTCGAAACCCGGCCCGATTGAAGCTGTCGCCCGGAAAAATGTGATCGTAAGCTATGTCGGCCAGTTTCCCACCTCCTCTGAAAAATGGCGCAAGGTGGAGAAGGCACAGTATCAGGCATGGTCTCAAAAGGCAGATGCCCTCGCCTTCCGTCCGAATCTTTTCTACTACTCGGGAAGCTGGCACGGCGTCCCTGGAATCGCCCTCAGTAATACCGCCGAAGATTTTCGCTTTCTCGCTGAAAACCGCTGCATCGGGATCGGCGTGGATGGCACCCCGGGCCACTTCGGGTTGGAAGGTTTTCAGTATTACATCATGGCGCAACTGATGTGGAATCCCTACCAGGACGTTGAGGCCCTGGCGGAGGATTTCTGCCAGCGGGCATTCGGCCCAGCAGCGGGATCGATTCGCGCTTACTACCGGCTGCTGGAGGAGGCTCAGATGAACGTCATGAAAGATCCCGAGTGGTTCCCCGGGATGCGAACCACCCGCAACCTGCTCTCGAAGCTGATTCCCATCGCGTACGCTCCCGACGTTCTGGCAAAGGCTGATCAACTTCTCACCGAAGCCAGCGAAACGCTGCAAACCTCGCCCCCGATCTATCTTGAGCGCCTCGCCCTGATCGAGCGCAGCCAGCAGTTCGTCCGCCTCACCGTTGACATCATCACCACGATGAACGCAGTCCGTGAAAGTGAGGGAAAAGACTACGAAGCGGTGGAAAAAGCGGTCGCTCTTGTAAAAACCCGCGATGCCTTTCTCCTCGAAGAAGAGGCCATTGCCAGGGGGAACCGCCGCCCCCCGGTTGTCTGGCCGCACCGGTTGAGAAATACCTGGATTCTTACCCGCAAACTGGAGAACTGGCTGGGCCCGGTGAGGGACACCTACCTGCAAGCCGCAGCAGAGTTCCGGAAAAGCGGGAAACGCTATCTTCCGCCCCGCGTCGATGAAGCCGCCGCCCCGCAAAGAAAGCATCCCTTCGGCGATACACCGCATTTCCGCTGGACCGGAGCAGCCGGCGATTTTCTATGGCAAAACCGGGCCAACTGGGAGGCAGTGACTGGCGACTCAGAGTGGGTCGCCGTTCCCGAGCCTCCCGGTACCACCGCGATGGTGGAGCTTGGCGATCACGTGGCCCGGTCCGGCCCGCAGCAGCTTCATCTGGTTCAGGATGTAACCGTTGATCAGATCCGGATTACGGCAGCAGATCCCCGGAATACCTACCTGATCGGAACCCCTCCGGACCCCGATGGCGGCATCGACGCGGACAGCAGCCGCCTGAGCACGCTGACCCTCGAAGCCCGGCACCCAATCGTTCAGACCCGTGAAGCGCAGGCTTCAGTGCAATTTGACACTCTCGTACACTTCAGTCACCCCCGCGCCACGATGGAACTCCAGGGCCGCGGCAAAGTTACCCTTGATGCCAATGAAGCGCCAAAAGCAACGCGAAGACCTTCCGGCCCTGTTGTCTGCTTTGGAGACTCCACTACAGCCCTTCGTAAAGGCGTTGAAACCTACTCTGAAAAACTCACCAAAGCGTTTGCAGAGAAGGGCTGGAAGGTCGAAGTCATCAATGCCGGAGTGGGCGGAAACACCACCGCCGCTGCCCGACAGCGCTTCGCGCGGGATGTCCTGAGCCGGAAGCCTTCACTGGTCATCATCCAGTTTGGCATCAACGATTCCGCCATCGACGTGTGGCAAACCCCGCCCGCCACCGCTCCCCGTGTTTCACTCCCGGAGTATCGCAGCCATCTGCGCCACTTTATCGACGAAGTTCAGCGGGTCGGCAGCAGCGTCATCCTTATGACCCCCAACCGGTTGCGGTGGACGCCAAAGCTCAAGGAGATGTATGGCCGTCCTCCGTATCAGCCGGAGGATGAGAACGGCCTGAATGTCATCTTAAGCGACTATGCCGAAGCGGTCCGCGAAATCGCGAAGCAAAAGCAGGTGCAGCTTATCGACATTGAATCTGAATATCGCAAATTGACGTCCACCTCGATTGACACCTTGCTCCCGGACGGGATGCACCCCAACAGCGCAGGCCACGATCTCGTCTACCAGCTTCTGATCAGGAAAATCTCTGAAGCCAATCGTCTGAACGCCGGCGTCACACCGGCCGCAGGCCGGGCCAGCGATGGCGGCTCCGGCAGCTTCCAGCGGAGTAGGGGACCGATCCGTCCGGAAGAAGCCAAAGGTCTATAGCGAAATTCCGGTACCATTGCCTTCCATGAATCTTCCTGCTTCCCCAGAGCCGCTTTCAGTGGTTTGCCGCTATCGCTCCTCCCTGATCCGGGACCATTCTTCCGATCAGCTCCGCTCGGGTGAAGGATCGCTCCTTCCCCTCTCTCCCAGAAAGCTTGCCCTCGTCTATACCGAATTTACCGGAGGGAGGAGCGATGACAGCCGCGCCCATCTGGTCCTCACCATCTCCCATGACGAGGGCGAAAGCTGGAGTGTCCCCAAGCTCTTCTTCCAGCCACCTCCTGATGCCTGCAACGCCATGGGAGCCTCTCTGCTGCGTTTGCACGACGGACGGATCGCCTGCACCTTCGCCATCAAATACTCCCTGCTCCGGCTTACGCCTTACTGCTGCTTCTCCAGTGACAATGGCGAAAGCTGGACTCCGCCTCAAGCCGTCACCGCAGAGTCTGGTTACTTCGTGATCAACAATGACCGGCTCATTCAAACGCGGGACGGGCTGCTTATCCTCCCTTATGCACTCCACGAGGGCATAGGCACCAGGACCTCCGAAGGCGAATGGGAGCCATGCTGGAACGCTCGCTGCGGCCTCTTCTACTCCAAGGACGGAGGCAGGAACTGGCAGCGCTCCGCGCATACGATCACGCACACGCCGGACATTTTTCACGAGCCGCTCCACCGTATCGCCGACCTGCCCGAGAACGTCAACCGGGAGTTCGCTCTCGGGTTGGGGATTGTTCAGGAACCGGGCGTTCAGGAGCTTGAGGGTGGCTCACTGATGCTCTACATGCGCTCCCTGACCTCTATCTACCGCTGTTTCTCTCAGGGAGTCGAGGCCTCCTGGGAATCGTGTGCGCCGATCCCCGGGTTGCACGTCTGCCTGAGCGCGCCGGTGATACGCTCCATCCCCGGAAGCAATCGCCTCCTGATGTTCTATAACGACCGGGGCGCCATCCCTTTCGGCACTCCGGAGTTCGCCCGGCGTACGCCTCACTCCGTTGCCATCTCCGACGACGCCGGGCGGACATGGCAGCGGATCGGGCAGCTCGAATCCGATGAAAAGGCGTACTGTTACTTCAGTCTCTGGCTGGATGAACACAAGTTCTACACAACCTGCTACGAAAGCGTCCTTGCTCCCGATGACTCGCTTCAGAGTCTTGCTTCGCTCAAATTTGGCAAGGGCGAAATTCCTCCCCTGCTCGCCATTGAACCCGGGCTTCCCGCCATGAAGTGAAGCTCCCGCGATTGCTCCATGGGATCTCCGAAGACCGCCGCATTGGAACGATCGAGTGGATGTACCGCCCGGTGGAGCTGGCCTCCGGCCAAAGCTGGAAGGCGACCTATCGTATGAATCTTGAGCGCAACGCCTCGCCTGAAGGCCTGGGTTTCAGCACCACCCGTCACCCTTCGCGGAACTCGGGCATCAGCCGGGTGGCCCGGGGAACTGCGCCTGCGAGCCGCTGGCGGATGGCGCGGTAGACCGAGTGAACCAATGGCGACCCCGCTTCGGCAAGGCCCGCCTCGCACTCCGCGTCGCCCATCTGCCGCGTCGGGCCGAGAAAGAGGACCGCCCGGCGGCAACCGCGCCGCGCGAGCACTCCCGCCGCATGGCGACCGAGCGCGCGGTGGTCCATATCCACGCTGGAAAGGGGGATGCCCGGGTGCGCCCCGCCTGCCATCACCGCAGGGACGCCGCTCCGGGCAAACCAGCGCTGCATGGCGAGGCTCGCCCCGCACGTCAGCTCGGGCCGTCTGCTCATCAGGCGCGGGTGCGTCCCGGTGGCGGCGGAGTTGGAGAGCCCGGAGCGGATCGGACGCGTCATCATCCGGGGAGCCGACGGGAAATCTGCCATCAAGGCTTCCTGTTATCTGGACGCCACCGAAAATGGCGATCTCCTCCCGCTGGCAGGGGCCGAGTGGATAACGGGAGCCGAAGCCCGCTCGCAGACCGGCGAGCCAAGTGCGTCGCCGGAGGCCAATCCGCGCAACGTGCAGGCATTCTCCGTCTGTCTCCTTCTCGAAGAACGGGCAGGGGAGAACCACGTCATCCCCGAGCCGGAGAGGTACGCCTTCTGGCACGGGTATGTGCCGCGGCTCGAACCGCCATGGCCGGGGCCGCTCCAGGCCTGGGCGGGGCTCAATCCCCGCACGATGGAGCCGATGCATTTTCACGCGCACGGGGAGCAGCCGGGATTCCTCTCCGGGTTAGTTAGCCGTCTTGACCGTGACGGCAGACCCGATAAGGTTCCCCTCCAAAAACGATGCGGCAGAATTTGAAAGCGGGCAAAGGATCTGCTGAAGCCGCCGGGGGAAGAGAAGGCTCTCCGGGCGTTGGAGGTGACCCTTTTGGTCCGCCGCGAGGTGGTGCCATGGCGTTACCCGGCGCGACGCGAACTGCAATTCGGGGAATGGCTGCGGAAGGACCTTCTGGGGTGATGGAGCGCCTTCCATTCGAACGCCGGGCCGTCCTGCTCGAAGCGCGAGAGGCTTACCGTGGACGGGGGATGGGCCACCTGTCAGCGACGAACGAGGGGAGCGCAAAGTTCGTTTCCTTCGTCCAATCCGAAGTTGTCGGCCTGTTGGCCGCCGTTGCCAAAGGGGTGGAGCGGTCCCTTCAGGATTGAAGATCCCGGGGAGGAACGGTTGTTTTTTAGAAAAAGAGGTCTTGCGTGCGCCTGCTCTTTCCTCTAAAAACCACCAGCGCGCCACTTTCGAAAAACCTTTTTCGAAGCGGCGGTTTTCCGGTCCCTTCCACTCACCGGATGATCAAGGCGGGTATAGCTTAGTGGTAAAGCTCCAGTCTTCCAAACTGGCTATGCGGGTTCGATTCCCGCTACCCGCTCCATCCCTCAGTATCAACGACTTACGACGGATGCGGCCTTGATTTGGGGCAAAGTGAGAACAAAAACGGGAACACGTCCGTGATCGTCCATCATTTCTGCGGGACTTTTTCTCCTCTCGGGCGGGGCAATGCCGTTCTTTTGAAAAACCGGCTTGGGCTTTGCGCCCGGTTTCTGCCATCGTGTGCGCCATGCAGATTCAAACCCGACGGGAAGGGGAACTTCTCACTGCCGATCTAAGCGGGCGGCTTGACGCTCATGGGACCGCCGTGCTCCAGAAGGAACTCGACTTTTCCAGCGACGCCGCGCGTCATCTGGTGCTTGATCTGGGCGATGTCCCGTACCTCAGCAGCGCCGGGTTGCGCCTCTTTCTTCTTTTTCACAAGGAGTGCCTGGTCCGCAACGGGGTGTTCGCGCTGGTCGGGGTGCAGCCGTACTGCCGGGAAGTCTTGCGCGTCGGGGGGCTCGACGCTCTTTTTGCCCTTTATGAAGGGATGGAAGACGTGCAGGCGGCGGTCCGGAAAAAGGCCGGACTCCTGCGGACCGAACACGGGACCTTCGAGCCGATTCCCGGCAGCGACGAGCCGGGCGGGATCGAGATCCTCGGCCATATCGAGGATGTGCTGGCGTCGCGGGTGAGCGAGGCGCATGTCCGCTCCAAACACTTCTTTGCCAAGGAGTATTCGCTTGGCCTGGGCGGGATGGGGGCGAGCGTGGAAGAAGCGCTGCCGGTCATGGGAGAGATGATCACCATCGGCGGCACGATGGTCTGGCTGCCGACCGACGGCTACGACACGCCCGACTTTCTCATCCCCAAGGTCGACAGCGATCTCGTGACGATCCGCACCGGGTTCAACGCGTCGCTGCGCGGTCCCTTCAACGAGTTTTTCCATTTCCGCTCGGCCTCTCCGGAAGGGAGCACGATGTCGGAGCTTTACCGGAGCCTTTTCGATCTCGCCGCCGGGCGACGGCCCGATTACAAGGGGGCGATCGGCCTCGCCATGCGTGCCGAAGTCAGTGCCGTCTACGGCGCAGGAGTGGTCAAATCGCCCATTGCGGCCCATGCGCCGGAGAACGGGAGGTGGATCACTGATCCCTCCAACTTCAAGCAATGGTTCGAGTTCGACGCGGAACCGCGCCTGCGCGGGGTCACCGGGTTGATCTCCGGCGTCGGCGTCGATCTCCGGCGCGATCTCTCGGCCTTTTCGCAGGCTTCGCTCAACGCTACATTTTACATCAACCCGGCCAACACCGCCGGGAGCGCCGACGAGCAGCTTCACAACCATGGGGTCTTCTTCAGCCCGCTCCCTTTCGCCGAGACGCCCGGCTCGCTGGAAAAAGAGATCGCCGCCGTGGTCGAAGCGGGCGATTTTGTCGACATGCGCCACCTTCTGGACAAGACGGCGATCACGCGGGCGCTGATCGGCGTGATCTATGTGCAGGATTTCTGGCCCGATCCGGCGGGGTAAACCTCGGATGGATTGGCCGGAGTTCAGGGATTGGCCTCTGGTGTGACGACGATACTTGCTTTTTGGGTCACGATATTGGGAAATTCTTCACCGTGAGGATCATAATAGGTGTAGTGAAGAGTAACCTTCAAATATTTCGGTCTTGTCTTTAATTCTGCCAGATTTTCAAAGGTGGAAACCTTGCGGATTTTTGGCAAAAGCGGAAACCACTGTCGGGGCCGGTTCAAAATTTGACAGAGACGGAGCAAAATTGGACAGAGACGGTTCAAAACTGGAATTTTTGAATGGAAGCGCTTTTTCTGATTGATTCCCGC
>Ga0182739_1000339_pt1 | contig 68629 bp, 70 predicted proteins | sample eDN5th30CBELigBY_FD_128873 | JGI IMG/M metagenome (GOLD analysis project Ga0182739, IMG submission 128873) | Enriched backyard soil microbial communities from Emeryville, California, USA - eDNA 5th pass 30_C BE-Lig BY (version 2) (version 2) | ecosystem: Environmental > Terrestrial > Soil >... | reverse complement strand
TTGTCCAGCCCTTTTTTCCGAGCTCGTTGTGGGACTTTAACCTTTGTTCCAGGTTTGAAGTAAATCCGATATAGATTTTGTCGTGTTTTCCGGAATGGAGTACGTAAACGGTAAACATGGTTTGGTATAAAAAAGTGAAGCCGGTCAAAAAATTGACCGGCTTCTATTGGTAGAGGGAACTTTACAAATGTCTAACTTTTTGGAGGATTACGAGGCCATATCAGATGCAAAGAATCTGCTCGGATAAGCTAAATACTATACTTTAATTTTAAACTGCCTGTTTCCCTGCCGGTTTGAGATATAAGTCCTTCGTAAGTGCGGATTAGGGAAACTTTCATTATTCCTTGGCGTTGATTTAAGGCTTCTTGCCGTTTTGCAAGGGAATACGTACTTTTGGTGCAAATGAAGATGCTGGCATTTTTATTTGCCCTTGTAGTTCTGCTGGAATCGACGGTCCAGGCAGCGTGCATTGATGTCCGTCCGGCAAAGGAAGATACCTGCTGTGCGGATAAGGGTGCCGAAGATACCGATGCCTGGGGGGATGGTTGCGATTCCGGTTGCAATCCTTTCCAGCATTGCGGATGCTGCAAAGGGAACGATACGTTGGGCAAAATCACCATGTTATATACCTCCGCGGTACAGCAACCCTCGCCTAACCGCTTCATTTCCCCTAAAGACAACTTGCCGGACGATGTCCGAAAACATCCCAAGCAGCCGCCCAAGCTAACTGAACAGCTTGATTGATATTTTTTATGACCGGCCAAACCGGTCTGTTCAGTTAATAACACTTGTATTATAATTATGAAATTTTTGACGAATGCAGTTTTTGCATTCCTTATGATATCAATACATGCCGTGGTGGCACCTGCCATTGCACAGGACGGCGGCCCGAAAATTACCGGCACCTTATTGGGAATGCTCCCGGATGGAACCATGGAACCCTTAGCCGGCGGCACGGTAACATGGATAGGCACCCAAATCTCCATCGGATCGGACGACAACGGCCGTTTCGAACTCTCAACCGCCGGGGTAACCGATGAACGGCTCGTTGCTTCCTTCACAGGATACAGAACAGATACGATTGGCTGGGCGGGTGATACCGAGCTGACCATTGAACTTCAATCCTCGGCGAACGCTTTAGGAGAAGTTACGGTAACGAGCCAGCTTGGTGCGTTCATTTCCGGCCTGGCTGTGGGCAAGACGGAAGTGATCAACCGTGCAGAACTCTCAAAAGCAGCCTGCTGTGACCTGGCCGGCTGTTTCGGCACGCAGGCATCGGTACAATCACATGCCACCAATGCGGTCACCAACGCCCAGGAACTGCGACTGCTCGGCCTTTCGGGGGTCTATAACCAAGTGCTCTTCGAGGGGCTGCCGATGGTACAGGGGCTGAGCTACACCTACGGCATCAGCACCTATCCGGGCAGCATCGTTGAAAATATTCACGTGTCGAAAGGGACCACTTCCGTACTTCAGGGCTTCGAAAGCATCACCGGGCAGATCAATGTGGAGGGCCGGCGTCCGGCATCGGCCGAGCGCCTCTATCTGAATGCATATACCAATTCATTCTGGGAGAAACACGTCAATGCCAACCTGGCACTGGATGTCGGGAAGCGGAAGCACTGGCATTCGCTTGCCGCCCTGCACACCGTGCAACCAGCCAGTCGTACAGATGGCGACGGCGACGGCTTCATGGATCTGCCCCTGCTAACGCGTTACATGGTCTACAATAAATGGGAATATAACACTGGCCGCGCGACCGGCCTGACCGCCCAGTTCGGATGGCGGCTGGTTGACGAGCGGCGTATCGGTGGGCAGTTGGGTTACCGCATCGGAGCGGATGAAGGCAGTTCGTCGACGTATGGCCAGTCGGTACGTTTCACCCAGCCGGAGGTGTACATGAAATCCGGCTACCGGTTTTCGGCCAATTATGCCATCGTCGCCTCGGCGTCGGGCTTCTACCACGACCAGCATTCATGGTTCGGCAATGCCCGTTACGTGGCCGACCAATTGAGCGGCCAGTTTACCGTGCAGCACGAATGGGGCTGGTTGGCCGGCAACCTCCTCCGGTACGGGGCCAGCTACCGTTATCAGGAGCTGAACGAAACGGTAGCTTTTGCGGATCCGGCCGATGTGCGCACCTACGCAGGTGACTACTTGACGCGGCTGCGTGTGCCCGGCGTATTTATTGAAAATACATTTGAAAGCGGCGACAGAAAACTGGCTCTGATCACCGGGGTTCGCATGGACCGCCACCAGCGATGGGGCTGGTATACCACCCCGCGGGCGATGGGTAAATTCACATTCAACGAAAACCACACACTGCGGGCATCCATAGGCACCGGCTGGAAACAGGTTAACCTGTTCAGTGAGCAGGTTAACCTATTGGCCAGTTCACGGGACATAGTTTTTACCGGAGGTGCACTAAAGCCCGAGCGGGCAACCACCTGGGGGCTGAGCCATACATGGGGTTTCTGGCTGGGTGGCACCAACGTCACGTTAAGCGGCGATTTTTACCAGACGCGTTTCAGCAACCAGTTTTTTCCGGATCTGGATACGGATCCGACCAAGGCCTTCATCGGAAACTTCGAGGGCACATCCCGCTCCAACGGCGTCCAGCTTGATGCGTTACTGCAGTTTTCGCGGCAATGGGAATTGCGTGCGGCCTATAATTATTTGGACGTATATCAGTTGAGAGAAGGGAAGAAGAACGTGTTGCCATTCAATCCGAAAAATCGAGCAATGGCTGCGTTGACCTATCGGACAGAGAATGACAAATGGCAGTTTGATGCCAACGCTCACTGGTATGACCGGATGCGTCTGCCCGATACGCGCAGCAATCCGGAGCCTTACCGAAGAGACTTGCATTCCACCCGTTATGCCACATTCAGCACGCAGGCGACGTATAAGTGGAAGGTGGTTGATTTTTACCTAGGGTGCGAAAATATCGGCGGATTCCGGCAGGCCAACCCGATTATCAGTTCAGATAATCCATTCGGTCAGTATTTTGATCTTTCTTCGGTATGGGGCCCGATTCGCGGCCGTGAATTTTATGCGGGTGTGCGTTATAAGATCGCACGTTAATCCTTAGATACAGTAGACTTATTTAATTATTACATTTGTTCACTAGCGTCCTATTGTAATTAGAACATTTTCAATTGTTTATATTTCTGTTCTTTGATATTCTGTAATACGTCGCTGTTAAGCAGCTCATTCAGAGGTGTTTTGTCGATCAACGTCAGACTGAGAATCTGTAGGATTTCGTAGTTTGACCGCGCTACGGCCAGCTTGGCCTTCACGATGGCCACGGCTAGATAGGCAATTATGGCAGTGTAGACCTGTATGCGCACAGCATTCTCGGTATGCCCCCAGAAGGCCTTAATCTTCAGGTGCTGTTTGACCCATTTGAAGAACAGCTCGATCTGCCACCGATACTTGTACAGCTGGCAGATTTCCATGGGTTCCAGCTCGAAGTTGTTTGTGACGAAGTTGAATACCTTATCTGTTTCCGGGTCTCGGTATTTGATCCGTCTCAACATTTCAGGGTAATCCCTGGCTGCGTAATAGTTGTTCAGACGGATCGTCTGGTCACAGATAACGCCTGTTTTCCGGTCTGTCCGTCTGGAGTACAGCCGCCTGAAACTGGTGTTGTTCTTGAGTCTGGTGACAAAATAGGCATTGCTGGAATGGATACGGTATAGCCGCTGGAAGTCAAGGTATCCGCGGTCCAGCACGTAGATGCTTCCGGCCTCAATCTCCATGACATCCAAAAAATTGACGTCGTGGACTGTCCCGTCAGTCATATGGATGAAATTGGGAATCCCCGTTTTGATATCCAATTGGGTATGCAGCCTTACCGCTGCCTTGCGCTTGCGGAATTTGGCCCACCAGAAGATGCCCAGGCAAAGGTCGATGGTCGTGGAGTCCACGGCATACACATTGCCGGATATATCCAGCGTGAAATCCGCCTGACCTATGCAGACCCTTCGCGCCTCTTCGATAAGCAGGTAGGCGTAGTCCGCAAAGATTCGCCAATCGCGGTTTGCATTGGCATAAGCCAGGTTGGACTTTGAAAGGCTTTTACCCAACCCGAGGTGGTACCACTTCCCGCGCTGGGTATCCAGGCATGTGACCAGATCGCTCAGGCTTTCCCTATTGCACAGCTGGCCGAAGACCAAGCACATCAACTGATGCCAGTGGGTGAATTGCCGGATTTTATAGTTGCCGGCATACCGCTTCACGCATTTGAGGAAATCGTTTGGGTCCAAAAACGAGGTTACCTGCGCGAAAACATACTTGCCTTGATTCATCCGGCAAAGCTATGCCAGAGTGTCAGCGCCCGAAAATCACCGTTTGCAGTTCAAATCGTTTGAACCCGGAAACCAACTTAATAAACAGTATTACAGATATTTCAAAGAACTTTTTACTTTAATATTAGGACGCTAGTGACATTTGTTAAAGTTTAAAAATTATGAAGCAGTTAGTCAGTCTTTTAGTAATGGTATGTACCATCGGTTTAACCGCCGTATTTGCCCAAAGCAATACGGAAACCATCGTTATCAAAACCGCTATTTATTGTGACCATAGCCTGCAATGTGAAAGCAGCGCCCCGAACATTAATCAAAGCGTACGCAGAAAAGTAAAAGGCATCAGAAGAGTCAAGGTTGACCCGGAAGCAAATACGATTACGGTAACTTATCGGAAGGATAAAGCCACTCCTGACGAAATACGCCAAGCCATCTCGGCCACCGGCTTCGACGCGGACCAGTTAAAGGCCCTTACGGAGGCTTACGAAAAGCTGGATGCTTGCTGTAAGGCATAGCATCAAGAAACAGTTTAAAAGGCCGTCATGATCATGACGGCTTTTTGACTAATGTATTTGCAGTACAGAAGCGTTCTTAGGAGTATGCTTTTCTTGTGCCGCTGATGAATTCCTTATTAAGTAACACAATCAGAATTCAACCCTTTTGGTATTTGCGAAGATGAAAGAAAACGGAACTTTCAGATTTTAACCCAGAAGCTACGACAATGAAGAGCAAGTTGCCAAATGTCGAACTTTTTAGCCGACTATGAAGCCAGGAACGGTTCCCGGTCTCAGCGCCGGCATCGTTGTGGGATTAGTGGCGCTTCCCGTCGGTGCCTGGCTTGCCGTACCCACCCTGATTAAATGCGGACGGGAAATCGGATATTATTCTATATGGACGCTTTTCGTGTCGATGGGCGTAGCGGAGCTAGCACATTTTGTATTTCCATTTCTCACAGATGAACCTTACGGCTATTTCCCGGGCATGTTAAGTGTGGTTGTACTGGCACCTCTGGGATGGTGGGGCATATACAGGCTCGTCGGAAATGGCGATGAGAAGATCAGATACCTCCGGATCCGATGACAGCCGTTCTAAAAAGACATTGGAAAAATTACCGATGCAAGGCACCGCAGACATTGTAAGATACCGACTCTTGTGGAACGGTATATTTTCTTATCGTCGGTTACAAAGGTTCGTTTTTTTATTTTTATAATTTTAAAATAATGAAAATGAGACATAAGTGTTTATCCCTTATTACTGCTGCATTCCTTTTAGCCTCCTGCGGGAACAACGGTGGCAACGAAGACCATGACCATGAAGGGCATGATCACCCCGAAGCCCATGCGCACGAGGATGACACGGTCCATGATGGACATAGAACGGATTCGGCCGGAGTCCACGAAGGCCACGACCATTGATTTCCTTGGAAGGCCGTTTCACGCCGGCGTGAAACGGCCTTCCAAGCTTACCCAACCGGGAATTGGTACAGTCAGGTTGCAAAGATGGTCTGGATAATCATTTTTTTTACCTCTTTATCTTTGTTTTTGAATAGATTGACTACTTTTGCAGTATTGTGAAAATGATGCGGTTCATATTAGGTACATTATTGCTGGCACTTAGCCTGTTGCCTTGCGCGGACACCTATGCAGCCGACACAATCCGTATCCACGAAACGTACGATTCCCACGCACATGAAAACCGGAGTACAGCCGGGGACCTTTGCAGCCCGTTCTGTGTATGCGGTTGCTGCAATACCCCGGTCGTCATGAAATTTTCGCTGGGTTATGTTGCGGCCGTTCCGGCCCCGCTTCCCGAACGGCAGTACCCTGTTTACCGTCTCGCCTTTACCCTCTCGTTTATTCAAAATATCTGGCAGCCGCCCCAAATTAATGCTTAACAACTGATTCTCCGTATCCGGGGAAATCCTCACCCGTACCTTCAATGCGGGTGCTGATGATTTGCCTGTGACCGGTTTTTTCCCGTTACCCTCGGGAAACGAACAGATTAAGTGACTTGCATTAATCAAGACGAACGTGTTAGATTCAATCATAAAATTCAGTATAAAGAATAAAGCTATTGTTGGCCTAATGACCCTATTACTTATTGTATGGGGCGTCTGGAGCGCATCAAAGCTACCCATTGACGCGGTGCCGGATATCACCAACAATCAGGTGCAGATCATCACGGTGTGCCCGACACTTGCCGGCCAAGAAGTGGAGCAGCTGGTGACATTCCCCATCGAACTTGCTATTGCCAACGTGCCGGGCATCGAAGAGACCCGCAGCATTTCCCGCTTCGGGCTTTCCGTGATTACCGCCATATTCGAAGAAGACGTGGACATTTATTTCGCCCGGCAGCTCATCAATGAGCGGCTGCAGGAAGCGGCCGAGCAGATACCCGACGGCGTGGGCTCGCCGGAGATGGCTCCGGTAAGTACCGGCCTCGGCGAGGTCTACCAGTATATCCTCCACCCGAAGCCCGGCAGCGAAGGTAAGTACGATTCCAGGGACCTGCGTACCATGCAGGACTGGATCGTGCGCAGGCAGCTCAGCGGCACGCCCGGCGTGGCCGAGATCAACAGTTTCGGGGGCGAACTCAAGCAGTACGAGGTGGCCATCAATCCCAACCGCCTGCGGGCCATGGGAGTATCGGTCACCGATATTTTCAGCGCCCTGGAGAAGAACAACCAGAATACCGGTGGAGCCTATATTGACAAAAAGCCCAACGCGTATTTCATACGTGGCATCGGCCTGGTGACCTCACTGGATGATGTCAGGAAAATCGCGGTGAAGAACATCCCGGGCAGCGTTCCCATATTCGTCCGGGACGTAGCCGAGGTTCGCTTCGGCAGTGCGGTGCGTTATGGCGCGCTGACATACAACGGCGAAGTCGACGCAGTGGGCGGCGTGGTGATGATGCTGAAGGGTGAAAACAGCAACGAAGTGGTCAAACGGGTCAAGGAAAAAATCCCGGTCATCCAGAAGTCCCTGCCCGATGATGTGGTGATCGAGCCTTATCTGGACCGCACCGAATTGGTGGACAGGGCCATCCGTACGGTAGAAAAGAACCTGATCGAGGGTGCACTGATCGTGATCTTCGTGCTGGTGCTTTTCCTTGGTAACCTACGGGCGGGCCTGATCGTGGCCTCCGCCATCCCCCTGTCCATGCTTTTCGCTTTAGGCATGATGCGGGTATTCGGCGTAAGTGCGAACCTGATGAGCCTGGGAGCAATCGACTTCGGGCTGATCGTAGACGGGGCCGTCATCGTCGTGGAGGCTACGCTGCATCACCTGGGTCTGCGAAAGTCAACCGAAAGGCTCACCCAGGCCGAGATGGATGAAGAGGTCCATGTCTCGGCTTCCAAGATCCGAACAAGTGCTGCTTTCGGGGAGATCATCATCCTGATTGTGTACATCCCGATCCTCACGCTCGTGGGGGTAGAGGGCAAGATGTTTACTCCGATGGCCCAGACTGTGGGTTTTGCCATCTTCGGGGCGCTTATTCTCTCGATGACCTATATCCCGATGATGTCGGCCCTCTTCCTTTCAAAGAAAGGGGTATATAAGGAGACGTTTTCCGACCGCATGATGGTTTGGTTGCAACGCAGATACCAGCCCCTGCTCCGGAAAGCTATCCGAGTGAAATACATCGTCATCACTGCCACAGTGGGCCTGTTTGCCATCAGCTTATGGGTGTTCAGGGGTATGGGGGGAGAGTTCATCCCGCAGTTGCAGGAAGGCGACTTCGCCTTCCACTGCATCCTGCCGCAGGGCAGTTCGTTGGACCAGAGCATCGAAACCTCCATGCAGGCATCAAGGATTTTAAAGTCGTTTGACGAGGTAAAGATGGTGGTCGGTAAGACCGGAGCAGCGGAAGTGCCGACAGATCCCATGCCCCCGGAGGCGACCGACATGATGATCATCCTGAAGCCGAAGGACGAGTGGAAAACGGAACGGTCATACAATGAATTGGGCGACGCGATGATGGAGGCGCTGGAGGTGATACCCGGTGTGTTCTTCGAAAAGAACCAGCCGATCCAGATGCGGTTCAACGAGCTGATGACAGGCATCCGTCAGGACGTGGCCGTCAAAATATTCGGTGAGAACCTGGATACCCTGGCCTCCTATGCCAACGAGGTAAGCCGGGTGATCCAAACCGTCAGCGGGGCCACGGCTCCCCTGGTTGAGCGGGTGGGCGGGCTGCCGCAGATCAATGTGGAGTATGACCGCACGAGGCTGGCCAACTACGGGTTGGACATTGAAACGGTCAACGATGTGCTGAGCACCGCCTTTGCGGGCAAGGCTGCGGGACTGGTATTCGAGGATGAACGGCGGTTTGACCTGGTGGTGCGGCTGGACAGCGCGCACCGCGCAGGCATCGACGATGTGAATAACCTGATGGTGTCGACGCCTTCCGGAACGCAGATCCCGCTTTCGCAGCTGGCTACGATCAGTTACAAACTGGGGCCCGCGCAGATCAGCCGGGAACAAAGCCAGCGCCGCATCGTGGTGGGCTTCAACGTGTCGGGTAGGGACGTGGAGAGCGTGGTCGAAGAAATCCAGTCCAAGTTGGACCAGCAGGTCAGACTGCCATCGGGCTACTATTTCACCTATGGGGGGCAGTTTGAAAACCTGAGGGAAGCCAGCGGGCGGTTGATGGTGGCCGTGCCGGTATCCCTGCTGCTGATCTTTATGCTGCTTTACCTCACGTTCGGGTCTTTTAAGCAGGCAATACTGATCTTTACGGCCATCCCGATGAGCGCCATCGGTGGGGTATTCGCGCTGGTACTCCGGGATATGCCCTTCAGTATCAGCGCCGGAATAGGTTTCATCGCGTTGTTCGGTGTTGCGGTGCTCAACGGTATCGTCCTGATCGGCACATTCAATCAACTCGCCAAAGAAGGGGTTACGGATGTTGTGCAGCGCGTGATGGAAGGTACCAGAACCCGACTGCGGCCTGTACTGATGACCGCCACGGTGGCCAGCCTGGGCTTCCTCCCGATGGCCATCAGCACCAGTGCCGGTGCCGAGGTGCAGAAACCCCTGGCAACGGTGGTGATCGGTGGCCTGGTGACAGCAACCTTCCTGACGCTGTTCGTCCTGCCTTTGCTTTACCTATTGTTCAACAGTAAAATTCGTATGCGTATGAAACCATCGGTAGCTACCCTGACCATTTTTCTGCTGCTCGGACTGGGCAGCATGGTACATGCCCAGGAGCGGATTACCGTAACAGCGGCGGTAGACACCGCCCTGAAAAGCAACCTGGGTCTGACGGTGAACCGCTCGGAAATCGATCAGGCAGGATATGCAGTGAGGACCGCGGCGGACATTCCCAAGACCGGCATTTTCGCCGAAAACGAGGATTTCCGGCCATCCGATCAGATCGGTGTCCTCAAGATAGGCGTATCCCAGGACTTACCCTGGCCGGGGCTTTACGCCGCGCGCCGGGCGTATTTCCGCGAGCAGCTCAAATACCATGAGCTGAACACCGATGCGCTCAACGCAGCGGTCACACGGGACGTGCGCACGGCGTACTATGAACTTTGGTACCTGCAGGATAAGCAGGCGCTGTTTGAGCGTCTTGACAGTATCTATACGAACACGTATGAGGCCAGCCGCTTGCGGGTTGAAACGGGTGACGCTCCGGGCCTTGACCGGATCGCCGCAGAGGCTAAAATGAAGGAACTCCGGGCGATGAAGGAACAAAACAGGAAGGATATGCAGGTACAGCAGCAGCAGCTGATGCTGCTGCTGGATGTCAATCAATGGCTGCTGCCCGTGGCCGAGCCACTGGATAAGTTACCTACGCCGGTAAATCGCACAGATGCTTCCCATCCGTTGATAGCGCTCCAGAAACAAAATATAAACATTGCGGCAGCGAATGTCAGGGTGCAGAAACAGGGCATGATGCCTGACTTTTCGGGCAGGTTTTTTTCCCAGCGGATATGGGGAGCCAGCGATCCTTTTACCGGTTTTTCGGTCACTGCAGCCTTTCCCCTTTTTGGCGCGGGGGCGTACCGCAACAAGGTACGCGAAGCCAGCGCTGGGATGAAAGCAGCGGAAGCGCGGCTTTCCTACGAAACCCAGCAGCTGGAGACCCAGCGAAGCAATGCGCTATCCAAAATCGGACGCAATCAGGCCATGCTGCAATTTTATGAAACGGCTGGGCTCCGGCAGGCTGACGAGATCATCGCGGCGGCTACCCAGAGCTACACTGCCGGTGAGATCGGTTTTGCCGAACTCAGCCAGTTCATCAGCCAGGCCGTGTCCACACGCAGCAGCTATCTGGATGCGCTTAACCAGTACAACCAGTCGGTTATCGAATACAACTATTTGAACAACGATTAATATAAAGATAAACACAATGAAACGGAATATTTTAGCGGGGTTAATATTGGCAGGTGTGCTGATCTTCATTGCATGCGGCGGCGGACACTCGCCTGATGACGGTCATGGCCATGGCGAGTCCGGGGCACCGGCCGAAGAGGGACACGGGGAAGGCGCGGCAACGGTAGCCGTGCTCAGCAGGGAGCAGCTCAATGCAGTTGGTGTGCAGCTGGGGGAAGTAGAGCGAAGGAAACTCAATGCATCATTTGCCGTGGTCGGCAGGCTGGAAGTCCCCAATTTGAGCAAGGCCAATGCCACCTCCCTCTATGGCGGTGCTGTGCAGCGCCTGCTGGTACAGGTGGGCAGTGCGGTCAGAAAAGGCCAGGTGATTGCCACGATTGCGGACCCCGAGTTCCTGCGATTGCAGGAGGAATACCTTACCCTGGAAAGCCGCATCACCTTTGCCTCTCTTGAAATGAAGCGGCAGCAGGAGCTGAATGCGGGCAACGCGGGTACACTGCGTAACCTGCAGAATGCAGAAGCCGAACTCAATGCGCTGCAAACCCGGCAGGCCTCGCTTAAACAGCAACTGCAGCTGATGGGCCTCGAGCCGGCAAACCTGAACAGGGGCAATCTGCAGTCATCCCTTCCGGTAAAAAGCCCCATAGGTGGTACCGTGAGCAATGTGTTCGCCAAGGTGGGCAGTTATGTGGATGTCTCCTCTCCCGTGGCGGAGATTGTTGATAACGGTAACATCCATGTCGATTTGAACGTATTCGAGAAAGATCTCCCGTCCGTCAGGGTCGGACAGAAGGTGAATTTCGCGTTGACCAATAATCCGGGGCGGATGTATGAAGCGGAAGTGTTCAGCATCGGGGCAGCGTTTGAGGGCGATGGCAAATCAGTACCGGTGCATTGTAGCATCAAAGGGGATAAGACCGGCTTGATCGATGGGATGGGCATCAATGGCCAGATCAGCCATGAAGGCGTCGAATCCCCGGCCGTGCCCAATGATGCAATCGTAGATGCGGAAGGGAAATACTACATCTTTGTGGTTACGGATAAAGAGCCCGAGGAAGAAGGGCATTCACATGGTGCCGGCGGAGCGGAAGGCGGTGACGAATCGCATTCGCACAGCGAGGAAGACGGCCATGAACACGGAGCCGCAGAGGACGGCAGCATGAATTTCGAAAAGATTGAGGTGGCCAAAGGGGAAACCAGTCTGGGATACACATCCATAACACCGGTTACGGAATTGCCTGCCGGATCAAAAATTGCCATCAAAGGCGCATTTTTCATTAATGCCAAAATGAGTAACACCGGTGGCCACAGTCACTAACGATCCATGGCACCGAATACGAGCATTTCAAAGGGAAGCCAAACCCCGGATAATAAGTTTTGGGAATAAAACCTAAGCACCCGCACGCAGAAGGACTGCGTGCGGGTGCTTAAACCGTATGATGTCTGTCCATTAACAAGACGCCGACATGAAAAAAAATGGCCGCATATCAAAGCGGGGATATTGGCAAAGACGCCACTCCAAAAAGTCCAGGGATTCGGCAGCGAGTTTAAAACGGAAGAAAAGGGGTAAAGGGACCAAAAGGGCCGGATGTTCATCCGGAAAACTGACGTGGGGTGCAAAACGGCTCAGGCGGGAAGAACCGTTTCTGTTTTTTTTCGTTATCATAATCGGAATTATAGCGTTAGCGGGCATTTGTATGCTATTTATGCATTTTTATGACCACTTGATGGGTAATATAAACTGAAGATATTTCCAGGGGACTGTAAATCAAAATGTATTGTAATTATGTTTGTAATAAAGAGAACCAGATAGAAAGCAAGTGAAAAAACTGAAAAAGGAACTGTCGCTTATTCTTCCCGGCGTGCCCGACGAGCGGGATCGTTGTGTTCAACGCTTAGTAGATCGGTTAAAAGGTGTAAGGGGTCTGGAAGAGGTCCACGTCGTGGACGGAACCGGAGATCAACCGCTGTTGTGCTTCCACTACGATCCCGATATCCTTTCCACAGCTAGGGTCGAGCGGCTGGCCACACAGGCCGGCGCGGAAATAACAGGCAAATACGGACACCTATTGTTGGAAGTGGGTGGCATACGCCATGCGCGGCACGCCCGTCAGGTCGAAGAAAAACTGTCGGCGGCAGCGGGCGTTGTCCAAGCTTCGGTGGCGCCATCGGGCATGGTCCGGATTGAGTTTGACTCGGGCATCATCGACGAAAAGGCTATCCGGATCATCCTCCGGAAATCAGGACTGCGGACACGGGGCTCCGGTGAGGGGAGCGATGCGGCGCACGCAGCCCAAACGGCCGAGGGTCACGAACATGATCACGGCGGGACATTCGGTAGCAATGCTGAACTGGTATTTGCGGGATTGTCAGGGGTATTGTTGGGTGCCGGCTACGGACTGTCCTATACCGGGGTCCCGGAATGGGTAAGCTTGGCGCTGTATATCGGGGCCTATTTTTTCGGCGGGTTTTTCACGGCCAAAGAAGCTGTCGAAACGGTGGCCAAAGGCGGTTTCGAAATCGACTTCCTCATGCTCGTCGCTGCGATCGGTGCGGCCATACTCGGCGAGTGGGCTGAAGGGGCGCTGCTACTATTCCTTTTCAGCCTGGGCCATAGCCTGGAGCATTACGCTATGGGAAAGGCACGCAAGTCCATAGCTGCCCTGACGGAGCTGGCCCCTAAAACAGCGTTGCTCAAAAAGGATGGTAAAACCGAGGAGGTCAGTATTGATCAGCTATCGGTTGGCGACGTCATTGTTATAAGGCCAAACAGCAAGATTTCGGCAGACGGGGTGGTGGTTTCGGGGGAAAGTTCGGTTAACCAAGCACCCATCACAGGTGAAAGTGTGCCGGTCGATAAAAGCCCGGTTGATGATCCGGGGCGGGACTGGTCCACCGTGACCGATATTAAGGGTGAAAACCGGGTGTTCTCCGGGACGATAAACGGAAACAATACGCTGGAGGTACAGGTGACCAGGGTGGCCAAGGACTCCACCTTATCCCGTCTGGTCACGCTTGTCAACGAGGCACAGACACAGAAATCACCCACCCAGCAGTTCACGGACCGGTTTGAAAAAATCTTCGTGCCATCGGTACTGGTGCTTGTGGTTTTACTCTGCCTTGCCTTTGTGGTAGTCGATGAACCCTTCAGCGAAAGTTTCTACCGCGCGATGGCCGTGCTTGTGGCTGCCAGTCCGTGTGCGCTGGCAATCTCCACTCCGAGTGCGGTTCTTAGCGGAGTGGCGCGTGCAGCCCGCAGCGGTGTGCTGATAAAAGGGGGAAGGCCGCTGGAAGACCTCGGTTCGCTCACCGCCCTGGCCTTCGACAAGACGGGCACACTGACCAAAGGGCAGCCGCGGCTGACGGAGGTCGTTGCATTGGATGGAATGGACAAACAGGAGGTACTCAAAATAGCCGTCGCCGTAGAAGCGTTAAGCGACCATCCCTTGGCCAAAGCGGTGGTGCGCGATGGCCGGGAACGTTTGGAAGCTGTGGATGTGCCAGAAGCTAGCGATTTGGAAGCGGTGCATGGCAAAGGCGTGCAAGCCACATTTGAGGGTAAACGAATCTACATCGGCAATCTGGACCTGTATGAAGGTCTGGATGCGCATAAGCCGGGCGAAGAAGTGGCCCGGCAGGTCGGTAAGCTGGAGGCTGCGGGCAATACAACCATGCTGATCCGGCAAGGCGACCGGTATATCGGCATGATCGCCCTGATGGATACGCCGAGGGAAGAAGCGAAACCGACCTTAGTGAGGCTGAAGGGCATCGGTATCCGGCGCATGGTGATGTTGACGGGTGATAACCAACAGGTAGCTGATGCGGTAGCCAAAGAAATCGGGATAACCGATGCGTGGGGCAGCCTGCTTCCCGAGGAGAAAGTGGCTGCCATCGATAAGCTGCGGGAACAGGAATCAAAGGTGGCCATGGTGGGCGACGGGGTAAACGATGCCCCAGCCATGGCCAAAAGTACGGTCGGCATCGCCATGGGGGCGGCTGGCAGCGACGTGGCCCTGGAAACTGCGGACATCGCGCTGATGGGGGACAAACTGGAAGCACTGCCGCTGGCCATAGGTCTGAGCAGGAAGGCCAAATCGATTATAAAGCAGAATCTCTGGATAAGTCTGGGCGTTGTGGCGGCGCTGATCCCATTAACCGTTTTGGGTGTCGCTACCATCGGGCCCGCTGTTATAGCGCACGAAGGATCTACGCTGGTGGTCGTTTTAAACGCGCTACGCCTGCTCGCTTACCGAGATCCTACTGGTTCCGATAAGTAGCAGTTTTTGCGGATGTCGGCGTAGCGTTATTGGCTATCCTGAATGCGGTACGAATACAACGGATGAAATTTTAAAGAATAGTTTTAATATAATATCTTTGGGAAATGAAACATTTATCATTCATATTAGCATTAATGGTCTTGGTCTTATCGACCTTGCCAGGCTTTATCGAAGATAAATGCTTTGACCTCACTCATCAAACAACAAACATTCAGGAACAAGACAATGACGATTGCGGTATGGAATGTTGCTCGCCTTTTTCTAAATGCAATACCTGTGCCGGATTTGTAATTACCTCTTTTTATTCTTTAGCAGCGAATGCTGTCCAGCAACCTGAAAAGAAATTGGGTATAATAACTGTATCACCTGTTTCAGACTTTCCCTTTTCTGTTTGGCATCCTCCGCAACTTTCTTAATGTGTAGTGCGTTCAGCACAAATTGATTAACGGTGCTTTGCATAGTCATCGTATATTTTCACACTAAGTATCATTGTACAATGAAACCTGTCTTCGGCAAGCTTCATCGCCGATAAAAAAAACAGTTAGATGAAAAAAATACTCTTTGCGTCATTTTTCATGACACTAAATCTCTGTGTATTTGCACAAAACACATTAAATGCTGTTGTTAGAAACAGTGAAAACAAAGACCCCTTGATCGGTGTGACAGCATCTATAAAAGGAATCTCCCGTGCGGCGACATCAAACGAAAGCGGTCTAATCACAATATCAAATATTCCTGACGGACTTCAGGAAATACAACTTAGCTATATTGGGTTTAACGACCATATTGATACATTGGAATTTCCATTGGCTGATAACAGTCCCATTGAAATCTTACTCATAGAAAGTTCAGAGGAATTAGAGGAAGTGGTTATATCTTCTACAAGGAGTACAAGAAGCATACAAAATATTCCTACACGTATTGAATTTATTGGAAGCGAGGAACTGGGCGAAAAAGGCAATATGAAACCGGGAGATATTCGTATGCTTTTGGCGGAAAGTACAGGTATTCATGTACAAACCACTTCGCCTACCAGTGCCAATGCAAGTATCCGTATTCAGGGACTTGATGGAAGATATACACAAATCCTGAAAGACGGGTTCCCTATTTATTCCGGTGCCTCAAGCGGATTGGGCTTATTACAGATACCGCCACTCGATCTTAAACAGGTGGAAGTAATCAAGGGGTCCACATCTACGCTATATGGTGGGGGTGCAATTGCCGGGCTGGTTAACCTGATTTCCAAAACCCCAACAGAGGAAAGGGACTTGCGCTTTCACCTCAACGGAACCTCCGGCAGAGGTTTGGATATAAACGGCTTTTACGGGCAAAGGTTTAATAAAGTTGGGACAACCATATTTGCGTCCCATAACCGTAATGCAGCGTATGACCCCGCCGAAAATGGATTATCTGCTATTCCTCAATTCGAACGATATGTGCTGAACCCGAAGCTCTTCGTTTACTTTGATGAAAAGACGAAACTAAACTTCGGCATCAATGCAACGATTGAGAACCGTATGGGAGGCGGTATGCTTTACATTAAAGGAAACGGGGATAATACACACCAATATTTCGAGGAAAATAAAACCCAACGCTATTCCACTCAATTTGCTCTCGACCACTTCATCAATGAAAACAGTTCTATTCAAATCAAAAACAGCGTAAGTTATTTCAACAGAAACACAACAATTCCAAGTTATCAATTTGAAGGGACACAGACTGCTACGTTCACCGAAGCTAATTATACCAACAGTACAGAAAAAGCGGAATGGGTAGCAGGTATCAATATCTGGACGGATAATTTCAAAGAAGAGCAAATTACCGCATTTCCGTTGAGAGATTACAATCAGACCACCTTCGGCGCCTTTGTACAAAACTCTTGGAAAACCACGGATTGGCTGCAATTAGAAACAGGTTTCCGCACAGATTACGTTATGGATTATGGAGCAGTTTTCTTGCCAAGAGTTTCAGCTTTATTCCACATTGCCGAGGGCTTAACCTCACGGGTTGGCGGTGGATTTGGCTACAAAACACCAACCATTTTTACGGAAGAAAGCGAACGCATACAATATCAGAATGTAATGCCCATTGACGACAAGACCAATAAATTGGAAAAAAGCTATGGCGCAAATGCGGACATCAATTACAGTACTAGCATCGGCGAGAATTGGTCATTCAGTATAAACCATTTGTTCTTTTACACCTATTTGGATAATCCCTTGTTACTTGAAAATCCCTCGGTAAATCTGTATCAGTTCGTTAACTCACCGGGCTACATCCATACCAAAGGGACTGAAACCAATATTAAAATCGGCTATGATGACCTAAAATTGTTCTTGGGGTATACGTATACTGATGCCCGATTACACCAAAATGGAACGACTGTAGAAAGTCCTTTAACGCCAAAACACCGTATTAATTCCGTCCTGATGTATGAAATAGAAGATGAGTGGGTAGTTGGGCTGGAAGCCTATTATTTCAGTCCTCAAAAACTGAACAATGGAACTACTGGTAAAGACTACCTGATTACCGGATTTATGGCTGAAAAGATTTGGGAAAGGTTTTCGCTATACATTAACTTTGAGAACTTCCTTGACGCCCGGCAGACACGTTTTGACAGCATTTATACAGGGACGATTACCAATCCGGTTTTTAAAGACATCTATGCACCGTTGGACGGATTTGTGATTAATGGAGGAATAAAATTCAAACTTTAAGGGAATGAAAAAAACCATATTCAATGTAACTAAAATGGATTGCCCAAGTGAGGAGCAATTAATCCGTATGAAGTTACAAAACTTCGATCCGGTAAAATCATTGGAATTTGATATTCCCAACAGAGAGCTAACTATTTACCACAGTGGAGACCCAGAGCCGATTTTTTCGGCTTTGGGAACATTGAACTTGAATACAACATTGATTTCAACCGAAGAAAGCAATGCAACAGTTCAAACAGACACCAATCACAGTCAACGAAAATTACTTTGGATAGTACTGATTATCAACTTCCTTTTCTTTGGGCTGGAAATGTTGTTTGGTGTTTTTTCGAACTCAATGGGATTGGTAGCTGATAGCCTGGATATGCTTGCTGACAGTATCGTGTACGCTTTAGCATTGTTCGCCGTTGGGGGGACGATCGCAAGAAAGAACAACATAGCCAGATTTGCGGGGTATTTTCAAGTCGTCTTAGCGGTCATTGGTTTTGTTGAAGTTATCAGACGGTTTATTGGAGCGGAAAACATGCCGGACTTTCAAACGATGATTATCGTTTCTGTTTTGGCGTTGGTGGCAAACGTACTTTGCCTCTATTTACTGCAAAAAAGCAAAAGCAAGGAATCTCATATGCAAGCCTCTATGATTTTCACCTCAAACGACGTGATAATCAACACCGGTGTTATCGTGGCCGGCCTCTTGGTCAACTGGCTAAATTCAAGTTATCCCGACCTAATTATCGGAGCAATCGTATTTATAATTGTGGCAAGGGGGGCTTACCGGATTTTGAAATTAGCAAAAGACTAAGGATAGTTAAAATGTTGTCCGCTGAATCGTCCCAAAAGGACGGAAACAAGGATGACAACGGTTTGGTATCTATTGAGCTTTTCCAATGCTTATTGTTTCGATGATTTTACACGATGGTCTCAAACCTAAATGCATATCAAGATAGCTTAGGTCGAATAAACGGAAGTAAAAAAGTCGCTAACGGAAACCGCCAGCGACTCAAATGAGGCTTAGGATTGATTACCCCCGGACTAGGTTGCTGCATTCTTTCAGAAAACGCTCGCACCATCTATCATAGCGATAGGCTTCGTCCCAGTCGGCCCTAGACCAGCCCTGATATCGGGTGTTTTTCACGGTTTGGGCGAACTCATCGAAAAGCAATTTTTCTTCTTCAGTCGAACGGGGAAAGATATCGTTTGGAAATGCCCAAAAACTGGCGCATAAGCTGTATAAGTGCTTGAGATTATGTTGGTATGGTTTATATCCATAGAAATATTCCAGCAATCCCAAGCACGCTTGCTCGATCGCTTGGTTATAAAGCAGTATCTTTATCGAAACCTCTTCCGAATTGTCTATGGCTCGACCACCGTTATAAAATCCACTTGCGTTATCCTCCCGATTATACCATTTCATTTGTGCTTTATTTTGTTCCTCATCGGTACGTACACCATTATTTTCGTGGAAGGTCAAGTCCAGCGAATAATTTTCGGCACAAAATAGCGGCTCGACATATCGCAAAGCCTGATGAAAGAATGAACTGTTCTTGTTGAGCTGCTTTTGTATCTGCTCCTGTGTAAACGAAAGTAAGAGTACGGAAACTCCAGTAGCTTGATTGATGGAGGCCTGGATATTTCCAACTTGTTCCCGAATATCACTTTCACTGACGATAAGCAAATCATAATAATGGGCTGTAATATCTTGATTTCCTTCTTTCGCATTAATACCCTGTATTTCAAAGCACCTTGTCCGACTGCCGAACAAAAAGACACAGATATTCACGTCAACAAGGGATTGTATATGATTCAATACGCTTTCCAACGGATTGTCCTTATCGTATTCGAAAACTCCTTTTTGTTTGGAGTTAGACGGCTCCGCGTGATGTTCAGGAATTTCAACCTTCGAAGCCTGATGCTCCTCGAAAGCTAGGATAACCCGCTCGAAGATGGTTTCAGCAGTTGACAACGCAGTTTCCATCTTATGCTCCAATTGAAGCAGTGTATCCAAATCAACTTGAAAGTTATCTTCATAACGGGTTGCCCGGTAAACATCCTCCAATACCTGAAGCAGGTAGATATCCTCATTTTTTTCGTCATCGAAAACAGCCGGATAAAAGGCACATGCTTCTTGCAGGAAACGATGATGGCAACGGATAGAATGGGTGATGCGTTCTTTGGCCGTCAGCAATAGCTCAAGATATCGATACGTCAGCTCGATGGTTTGATGAAGCATGAACGCAGCCATCGCATATTTCTTCTGTTCCTTGAAATGAAAATATCCATCCCTGAATTCGTCTATTTTCCGGGATTCCCTACTTCGCAAGGCGTTCGCTAACTCCAAGCATTTCTTAGAATCAAGATTGTCGGGGATCGGATTAAAGTCGGACGCATCCTTTTGGTATGCCAACTTATCGGGCTGACAGGCGGTAAACAGAAAAAGATTACCCTCCCTTATTTTATCCTTTGCCTGAAAGGCTACATAACACAATACACGATAATCGCCAAAAGCTTTGATGGTATTGACCATTTTCGGCACCAGTTCGCCTAGGTTCTTCACATACTTATTTGATACGAGAATAACCAGTTCACAACATGTATCAGCGTTATCGTGCGCATTAAGGTAAATGCATTCGATGTTGTATTTTTCTGTCAAGGTCAGGATTACTTGCTCTAGCGTATTTTGTTGTGTCTCCATATCCAATTGTTTACTTTTTAAGTTTGATTTATTTACTCTGTCGCATATCTAGACAGCTCAGCCAATCGCTTAGGGTCGTATTCCAGTAAACTTGCCAATTCGGCTAAACAAAATAAAAAGCTCGCAAGTTCTTTATACCTATGAGACCTGTAGTGATTGCCTTCCAGAATTTCTAATTTCCACGCTTCGAGTTCGGTTTGCCAAGCGCCTAATGGCTTGTCAACGAATTTTTTATCCAAAAAAGAAATTGGATGTTTCAAGGCTTCATTCGGTAAATACTTGATATTTTTAATCACGTCACCCGGTAGGTTCCAAGCAATCTCTTTCCATTTCGGTTTCAGCCGTCTTGAGTAATTCCAAAAGGCTTCCAACAAAAAGAGAAGTTCATCAAAATAGAACAATACATTTCCCGGATTATCGTTCCGTTGCCAGAACATCTTGTCAAAAGAAGTCGAATTCAAGTAATCCAATGCATTGAACAGGTCGGATGCGTTATATTCTTCGTAGACATTAGCGAAGTCATTTTGATAGTGGAACCTTGGTCGATTTGAATCTAAAGCATCCTTAACGAACTTTTTCAATTTTTGCTTGTCTGATCTGGTAAGTTCGAGATCACGTTCAGCGTGATAAATTGTGAATAATGCAGAAATTAGTTCGCTCATTCGTCGATAAGTATCGTAAGCACATTCTTCCAAAAGATCGGTATATTGGAAAGACAACGATGCTAGACCATGATATAAAAAATTGAAAAAGTCAAATTTGGCACCCCCTGAACGCATAGAACTAAGATGGAAAGCTACTGCATGATATGCATCGGCTGGGGACGCTATGGTTGGAAAGCTTTCTTTTCTTCTTTCCGTCGGCTGAAAAAGCCCTATATTTCTTAAGTGACTGTATTTTACGGAGTAATTTGGTCGTATCTTTGAAATGAGAATAGCTGCTTCGCATAGCCGTACGATTTTAAGAAATTTCAAGTAGACTACCTTTGGTGACCTAAAAGTCATCCAATAATTCTTTCTAAAAGCAGTGGAGACCAATTCCCATAACTCGTCCTGAACGGGCTCGCAAGTAGCATCTTTCTTGAACGCTTTCTTCAAAACAACAAAAGGGTTGAGAATTTCCTTTTTAGTCAAAAACGAGAGCTTAGAGTTTCTGAATGTTATTCTGTCCATAATTCAACGTTTTTTTAATCAGTATTGATTTTCTGTAGTTCTTGATTGGTTAAAGGCTTAATTGAGCATCCTTCCTCAATATGAGATACCCGCATCCTCGGATTTCCTTTGTAGCGTAATTTACTTCTGCTGAATAAGCCGACTTCCAGCTCATCCTCAGCCCACACCGACGCTTGACTGTCACCATGTAGGTCGACGTGGGCTTCCGATGCCTCAAGTTCGCTGCCGTTGTATCTACCTTGTTGATTGCCTAGAATGCGAGATATAATGGCGTTGCCACGTATTTTTGCGGACCCTTTTTTAATCACGGTACAATCGGTTACGATTGCATTTAAGTTTAAGTCGACTTCACCGGTTTGGACAATAACACCAAGTTTCTCCACCTGAAATTCTTCCTTGGCGGAGACGTATGCCTTGTCAAGAACATGGATGCCGTTTAGGCCAGCACATGTAACGCGTATCTTAGGATAGCTGTCGTTTAGTAATAGAAAGCCATAATGCATGGGCTTAGTTTGAATGATCAATTCCTCGTTTTCGATGAAGTAATCTGTCCATGAGGTAATGTCAGCCGGTTCATCCACCAGAATGCCACATGGACTATCCTGATGTAACGAGACTTTGCACCGAGTAAGGATGCGGATACTGTGAAATAGTGGTAAGCTCTTCATGATTTCTATGGGTTAATAATTTTCAAGTACGGATATATCGCCCTGCCGACTATTCTTTTCAAACCAGCGTTTGAACCAATATTCGATATACATATGGTTGTTTTTCCAAAACAGTTCTTTGTCATCCCAATCCATGTTTTCGGTGGTGTTATAGGTTGTCCTCACCGCTTTCAGCTCTTTGAACATTGCGTTTATGTCTTTTTCGGGATATGCCGGTTGCCCGAACTGACAGGCAAGAAAGAATTTCTTAGCAGCCTTGCGTTGTTTTTCTGTCCCCCCATCTGATACTGCATAACTCACCATCCACATATAATCACGCAGCACATCTTCCATCTTAACGCCTAGGATGGCACATAACATCCGGAAATTACTTGGGATCAATAGGTCTACCTTTCTCCATTTGGACGAGTACATTTCTCCGATCTCGGAATACCTCTCGTACTTGTCAATCGTCCTCACCTTTGTGTTTTGCTTTTTCATGGTTCGCAGTATTTGGTTCTGACAACAAAGCTCCTGAACTGTAAAAGCATATTCAAACCCTTAGCCGGCATAAATTATCCCACTGACAGCATATCTTATTCGTAAAATATTCCGTATTTTCGTAGGTGGCAGCGGTTTTGAACGCTACTTTTGTCGCATCATTTTATCATTATGGAAAGAACACAACAAATACACGAGGGACGAAATATCAAACGGTTTCGGGAAATGCTCGGCATGAAACAGGAGACCCTTGCTTATGAATTGGGCGAAGACTGGACGCAAAAGAAAATATCCCAACTGGAAGCCAAAGAAAAAGTCGAAGAAGACATATTGGAACAGGTAGCCGCTATCCTAAACATCAATCCAGAAGCGATCAGGAATTTTGACGAGGAAGCGGTATTTAACATCATTAACAACACGTATCATAATACGAGCAGCGATAGTTCGACGTTAATAGCAAGTTCGGTGAATTATCAACCCACCTTTAATACCACCGATAAAATCGTGGACCTTTATGAACGCTTGCTGCAGGCTGAAAAGGAGAAAGTCGCTTATTTGGAGCGGATAGTTAACGGCAAGAGTGATTAAATTTACAAAGTTGATGCTTTTGTTTTGATAGGACTATAGGCGATTATAGGTGGTCTAATGGATAATTTGCATAATTTCAATGACCGATTAAAGTTAACACTTCTTTTTTACCTAAAAGAGAGTGAGGGGCTTAGTCTATTTCAGAGATACGAGTACAACCGCCTCAACAGGCTATATCCTCATAATTATGAGCACAGAAAAGAACTTGACAAAGAATTAAAAGAGCGTAATTATATTATTGAGGACACCGACAGACAGCCTTGGACACAAGACGATAATGGACACATTATTCCAGGGAAGTCTACCTACAGCCGGTGGGTTATTAGTAACATTGGAGTCAATGCTCTAAAAAGAAAGGTAATTATTTCCGAAACTTTACTTCGTCGAAAACAGTGGTGGATTACTTGGCCACCTATCATCATTAGCTTAATTGCGTTGATCGTTTCTATAATCGCCCTCTCGAAATCATCGTAATGCGACAGGACAACAATCCCAGCTTGGTTGTTTAACATGACCTAGGCAGGTATAAATAGATTTTCACCCCACCTCATCCGAATTCGCATTCAGCCGATCCAGCAGGAAAATAATTTTCCCTGTCTTATCCATATCGAACACTTCGGTGATGCCACCGGAATGGATGTCGGTAAAAGGCGGCTCAAAGAATGCTTCGGTGGAGAACGTGCCTTTCGAAGTCAGGAACTTCACAAGCTGATCCACAAAACGAATCTGCTGGGCATTGAGTGAAGAATCGGCGATGAAGTCGCGGAATGCTTCCCGAACAGCCTGCTCATCCAAGCCAACGATGCTTCGTACAAAGAGTCCCAACGGCTGTTCGCCATAGGCCGTCACGAGGTCGGCTTTGGTGCCCAGGTGCCCCTGATCGAACAGCATCCGCTCCAAAAGGGCCAGGTCTCCATTAGAAAGCGGAATGTTATGTTTCAGTTTGTGGATAACCAGGTAATCGCTATTCTCCCGGATGTAGGCTTCCACTTTATTGCGGTAGGCCCGCAAGTCGTTGACCATATAATCTGCACCCATCTCCCTTACACCATGTACGTCCAGGTCATCGGTCAGGTCCGTAAAGACCGATAAAGTTTGCTCCTTATCCAGTACAAACAGCAAGTCACGCAGTTCTTCCCGCACGATATCCACCGCCTCTACGGATATATCCTGCCAATAGTCATCCCGCTGGACGGCTTTGATGAGGGGCATTTTCTCCTGCACGAGCGGTATGGTCGTTTTGGTGGCGAGACCACGCGCCACCTGTTGCACCCGGCTACGGAGCCGTTCCTGCTTGGGGTTTCCGGTAAGCATGGACAGTTGAAGGTCGAGCATCAGCACATCGAAGCGTTTGGCGCGTTCATCTTCGGTTACTTCGGTCACCAGGTGGCCGATATGCCGTTTCAGGTTGCCCACGTCGTCCACCGTCAGCGGCGACCACGCCGCCGGATCGCGGTAGCGTTCCACCATGGTCAGCTCCTGCCGGACGATGAAATTGCCCGTATGCAGCGACTGCACCTGCCGCAAGAGGAACGCTACCAATTCTTCGCCATACTCCCGGTTTTCTTCCGTACTGTCTTGCGTAATCAGGTACGCGACGTCCAGCCGCAGTTCAAACAGCCGCCGGCTGATGGATTTCGGCGTCGGCGCCTCAAATCCTTTCGGATGTTCGTCGAAAAACTCGAAGTTTTGGCAGAAATCAAAGATATAAAACTCGGTTTTGTCCTGCCCCGGCCCGAATAGGTCTTTGCGCAGGCGTGTGCCGCGACCGATCATCTGCCAGAATTTGGTGAAGCTGCGCACCATTTTGAAGAATACCAGGTTGCCGATTTCCGGCACATCGATACCCGTATCCAGCATGTCTACCGATACGGCAATCTGCGGCATTTTCTGCGGCTCCTTAAAATCGCGCAGGATGGTGTCGTGGTGCTCGGTCTGGTAGTCGATCAGTTGCAGAAATGCGCCTTTGTATTCGGGGTATTGCTCATCGAACACTTGCTTCACGAAAAGCGAATGCTTATGCGATTTGGTGAAGATGATGGTCTTGGCCAGCTTGTCGCCGCCTTCCACTTTCAGGCCCCGTTCCATCAGGAAAGCCAGTACCTTGATGACCGTGTCTTTATTGAAGAGCCAGCTGTTCAATGCCCCGGCATCGATTTCATCGGGTAGCTCGCCGGTAATGGGGTCGGCAAACTGCTCCTCATACCGGCGCTGATCTTCGGCGCTGAGGTCTTTGTATTTGATGCCTTCACGCTGGAACTTGAGCGGCACCGATAATGCCCGATAAGGCACCAGGTGCTGTTCGTTCACCGCCTCGCCCAGCTCATAGGCAAAAGTCGGCGCGCCTGGCTGCAAGTGGAACAAGGCGTAGGTATCCTTATCCCCGTCCGACTTGGGGGTGGCCGTTAAGCCCAGCCGCAGGCCGTCAAAATAATTGAATATGGCCTGATACTTATTATACACCGACCGGTGGATTTCATCAAAGATGATCAGGTCGAAATGCCCCACGCCGAAGTACCGGCTATCACCGTCGCGCTCTCCATCGATGAGGCGGATCATGGTCTGGTAGGTTGAGAACACCACCCTTGCCGTGTCGTTTTTCTTTTCCTTGGTCAGGTCTACTGCCGGGTAGTTGGGCAGCTGTTCGTTGAAACTTTCCTTAGCCTGCGTGACCAGCGCATTGCGGTCGGCCAGGAACAGTACCCGTTTTACCCAACCTGCCTTGCTGAGCAATTCCACGGCAGCGGCGGCCGTCCGCGTTTTGCCCGTACCGGTAGCCATCACAAGCAGTGCACCGCGGTGCCCGCGGTCAAACGCATCGCCCATGGCACGAAGGGCTTCGATCTGGTAGGCGCGTCCGGCGATTTCCATATTGACGGCAGCTGTCCCCAGCTGTTGCCGCAGCGAGCGGCGCTGCACCAATGTCTGCAACTCTTCCCGTGTATAAAAGCCCTGTACTTCCCGCTCGGGGTATTGCACATCATCCCACAGCCAGACCGTATACCCATTGGAATAAAAGATCACCGGGCGTTGTCCAAACTTCCGCTGCAACGCATCGGCATACAGCTTGGCCTGTTGTCCGCCCACGCGCGGGTCACGTGCGCTCCGCTTAGCCTCTACGACCGCCAATGGCAAGCCGTCGGCACCCCACAGCACGTAGTCGACAAAGCCCCGGCCCAGCGAACCATCGGCTTTGGGAAAGCAATTTTCCAGTGGGTATTCCCGCACGTTCGCACCATCGGGATCCCAGCCCGCTTCGGCAAGGAGTGCGTCGATATATAATTTACGCGTGTGCGATTCGTCCGGATCTTGCGGAGGCGGCAGGTAGGCGATGTTCTGGTCCTTCACCACCTTCAGTTCCGCCAGCTCGGCTTCGGCCTTCTGCAATTGCTGCAGACTATTCTGGTACCTTTGCTCCAGATCAGCCAGCTCCGCTTTGCTCTTGTCGTTCCGTGCCGCCCGCGACACCAACGAGGAATCAAATTCCGGTATCTTCACCGTTTCCTTGCTGTACAGTTGTACTACATACGCCACAAATAGCCGGAGCAGCCGAAGCAGGTGCAGGGTATCATCGCCAGCGATGTGCTTATTGGTATGCACCGCGTTGTTGCCCGACTTGCGGATGGCGTTCAATGCCTCCATAAAACCGCTGGGGAGCATCCGTTTGAAGGCATCCTGATAGAGCAGGTTATTCAGCGACTCGTCATAGGGCATTTCCAAATCCGGGTCGTGTTCGTACACCCAACGCAACCATTGTTCCAACGACTTCCGGCACAGCATGGCGCAGTAGTCCGGGGCTTCATACACATACCGTTCGGCTTGCAACAGGGTAGGCTGAAAATCTTTCCATCGGGGTGGTATGAAGGCGAAGTTGGTCATCTGTTCAGGTCACTATAGTTACGATAATGATAATTGGGTTTTTGCTAATAAACTAGTCATAAAGGCAAACAATAGCTACAAATGTAATGAATCTAAGGAAGAATGCCTATTTACAATTCGTCCAGCTTCTTTTCGTTCCGTTGCCGGATGGTTTTGCTGACCCGTTCGGTTGTCAGGATTTGTTTTAAGGCAAAGGTGGGGTGTTGTTATGCAAGGGATGTGCACAGCAGTGGCTGGGTATTGAGACATACTTGGCATTCGCAGCAGGTAGGACGCAATATTTCTTTCTCCGGGCGGTGAAAAAAATCTGACTGATTGCCGTCACACCGCTTCCAACGCCCTTGCCTGCTGCAATTCCCAGGCGCTTTGCAGCCCCATCCAGTAATCCGCGCTGATGCCCAGCAGCTTTTCCAGCCGTACGGCCGTGCGCGCCGAAAGGTTTCGCTTTCCGGCGAAGATTTCACTCAGGTGGCCCGGCTGGATACCTAAAAAACGAGCTACCTCCTTTTTGACCAAGCCCCGTTCCTCGATTTCTTCCAAAAGGAATTCACCGGGGTGGAATGCGGGGATATCCAATGCTTCTCCGTTTTTGTTTACTACATTGTCCATGTTTTCCCGATATGGTGGAAATAGGAATGATGATGGTTAACCGTAATGGTTTGACAATTCCTCCACTGCCAGAATTTCAATGCGCTCATTATTATCGATTCGAAAGATGATCCGCCAGCCTTTGTTTACCCGAATCGAGTAGCGCCCCTTGCGTGTGCCCGATAGCTTTTCGAAATGGAGCGACTTGATTGCCCGTAGATCGTTGGAGTCTTTCGCTGATTTCATTTGAGCGATCTTCCGGAGGAAACCACTGATCACTTCTCTTGGGAATTTTGGTTTCCCTGTTTCCTTACCGTTTCGTATCACCCATTCAAGGTAGTCATCCTCGATAATAATCTGCATTGCTAAACCTTATTATTCACCAATCATTCTATTCCCATAATCATTTCCTTGTTTTTGTTTACGTATAACAAAGGTAAAGAGAATAATCATAATTACCAAAATGTGGTAATTGTTTTGAATTCGTGATTAATGTAAAACTTGTTTAATAGCCATGCCTGTGGCGGAATAGCCGTCATTCGGATACTTATGGTTGGAGAGGTAAGATGGTATATATTCGATCTTCAAGTTGATGATCCCATCAGCACCGAGGGCTTTGGCTTCCTCGACCAGCATGGAAACAGCCGATTCGGCAGTGTACCGGATGTATAAACGACAGCACAAAATTATACAAGTAGCTACTCAGTAATTAACTGGATGTTGTGTTGTCTGTTAACAATTCGATAAAGCTTAGCATGATCGAGAACGCTTGTTGTATCGTCATAGGATTTTTTTAATTTTTGAATACACTTGCGAGTTATCCACAAATATCTTAATTATAAAACCGTCAACCTCGACATCAAATCCTTCGCCGTCTGATTCACTTCTTTCGGCAACTTCTCCAAATGCGGCCTGTATATCCTTATAAACTTCATACGTGTTTAATTCAGAATCAAAAATCAAGTTGCCGTGGTTAACAATTATGGAATCTAAACTGCTATCACTAAAAAAGTACTCATACTGCCCGAAAAAACCATCTATCGTATTCAATCCCAGCGTTTTTACCCAATTATATCCAGGTATCGTTTCCGGTACGCTATTGGAGATTAGGGGGGGCACCCATTTATCAGTTTCAATGCCATTGTAAGCATGGAAGGTTCCTATGCTGTTAGCAATATGGTCTTTGCTGATATCATTAAATATAGAGCTTATCAATCCGGATCCTGCGACGGTTGTTGTGTAATGAAATTCCTTGTTAGCACCAGTCTCCATGACGATGAAAGTTTTGGGGCCTGTCTCTGCGGCTTTGATCTGAAAGTGATGCTTTTCTCTAGTGTTGATAATACTCCCATCAAAAGATTTGAGAACATAGCTTTTGTTGGTTGGTGAGTAAAAATAAAATTCCAAATCTTCCCCTGGTTTATATAATGGTTTTGAAAACTTAAACCTAAGCTCCCCATAGTAAGGGTTAAGGGTGGACTGCCCTCCCTCACTTCCTTCGGTTGAGTTTAAATCATTCGCAGTTACCCTATGCGTCAGGTACAATGTTTTATCGCCCGATCCGTTCCATTTAACAGTCTTAATAATCCGGTTGTTTATCATCAGTCGAATCTCGAAATTACCCACCGGATTACTAAAAGTTTGCATGCCCAATTTTATTTCATCGCCTATTTTGACAGATTCCCGTATCTGGTATAACGCATGTTTTGTTTCCAGGATTTGCCTGACCTCTTCGAAACTGTAATAGCTCACCTGGCTCTCTGCGCCACCAGGACTGAAAATGAATGTAGCGAGACCTGTTTGGTTGAGGGTTGGTGTTTCTTTTTTACCACACGTTATTATCAGTAGTGAGAACAAAAAAAGTGTTGTTGGTAATCTGTTTTTCATAGTAAGTTAATAATTATTTACACGGTCCACGCAGTGTGTAATTTGAACTCCGTCAATCTAAGCTTAACGTTGCCTTGCGTTCATCCTCTATGTGTATCAAATAATGTGGCGGTAAATAACAATATGCCCCGCTATCCTTTAATCTTACCGAAATATGCCTTTTGCTTTTCCGTTAAAGGTTCGTTTGTTTTTATATCGTATCTCTCCGCGACATCTGGAAATGTCCAATCTATGCCGTCCTTTTTGCAATAGAATTTGTACAATTCAAAAGCAAAGGATTTGGTAAATCCGATAATTGTATCAAATGTGGTTTTGGAGGCTTTCAACCGAAGTGTGGATTCATCTATTTGTTCAATATCAAAATAGGCTTTGATAAATTGTTCGCATTTCTTAAGGTCGATGTCATATGCGCTTAAATAGTCCTGATTGCATTTGAATTCTTCCGTCTGATTTAAAATGCTTTCATTATGGGTGAAAGCATTTCTTACTTTGCAAAAACAAAATAAGAACGTGATCATATTGAAGCCAAATGGTGTTTGGGTGTTGTTTAACGCAACATCGAGCTTATTGACAACATTCTTAATGTTAACATTCTTTTTGCTGTTTATGAGTAGAAGTGACCCTAAGAAATCGGCAAGCCTCTCATATGTCTCGATCAGATAATGTTTGTATACAGATGATTTTATCTCGTCTATTTCCCTAATATATTCTTCCTTTCCGTAAAAGGATAATCTCTTGTAATCAACAAGCCAATTTTTATCCGATAAATTGCTCCAATCACGGATAGAAATTGTCGATAAATTTAGGAAGTCACCGCCTTCTTCCAACTGTTTTAGATCCTGTTCAATTAATTTCTCAATTTTGACACACGTGAATTTGTATGTCTCAAGTTTTGAGAACAGACTATCTAAGTCTTCCTTGTACTTATTCATAATAGATTATTATTATTATCGGCTTTCATATCGGCGGTAGTAAAATGCAATATTCTGATTTTTACCCCTGTATCATTTAACCAGGGCACTTTTAAACACCCGCTGCAACAGCGACTGGAACAACTCTTCCGATTTCTCCGCATTTGCTTCCGCTTTTAGTTGATTGATGATTTCTATTCTAGTAGCGAATTGGCGTTGAAGTTCAATCGGGGGGACGCTGAAATATAGTTTAGAAAAGAAATTAACAGGCACTCTTTTCTGACCAGCACTCCCGGTCATGTTCAATTCAGCGTCTTTTCGCACTTTAGGCATTGACAACCAATAGTAAATAAATTCAGCGACAATTTTCTCGTTCGGTCTAAGTACATGAAACTCTGTAGAGCCAAAACCAATTCCTCGCACAAGATTCCGTGCAATAGCCCCTTTTCCGTTTTCCATACATGGAGTGATCTTAGCAAAAAGAACATCATTTTCTCGAAAGTAAGTAAAGCCCGTTCTAACCTCTTCGTACGATTTAGATAATGTTAGGTTCAATTCTCCAGTTTCACCTACATGCGCCATAGGAATAAAAGAGACTTTGGAATCATTGTTGATTGTGACCTCCTTCTTACTCGGATTTATCACAATCTCATCGAATAAAGTAGTTAGATTTTGGTTTAAATATTCGCCGAACATTTCAATAAAAATCGCTTGGGCGAGTTCATCGTATTTTTTCAGCAGTTCCTGGTCCTTGCGGCGCAGGGCATCGGCTTTGTCGAGCATGTCGGCAATGCGTTGCTGGACGGGTAAGGGAGGGAGGGGGATTTTAAAATCTCTAATACTATTTCTGCTAACTTCCAAAAATGTGGTACTGTTACCCAACTTTTTTATTGCTGGGATAGATGACTTTAGACAATAGGCCAAATAGCGATTAAGAACCCGCTCTCCACATACAAAGTTGACGAATCCTTGATTTGTAGTTAAAACATTAGCAGTAATTCCAATCTTCCCGATACTGGCTCTACTTGAAAACACTACGCTACCTTTGGGTAATACTTTGAGTTTTGTTTTTGCTATTGCCGTATTCGTTATCTTACGCTCTGTGTTGCTGACTATACTTATTTCGCCCACCTCGGGCAAGTCAGATGGGCTTAACCATAAAATGTCGCCGTTCCAAAAATCGGATTCTTTCGTAGACGGCGTTGAACCTCCGAATATCTCACAAACATCCCCTAATCTAACCTTCTCCCACATCACAGCACCTCCTTCAATTGTGCCAACAATTCCCGACGTTCAGCATCCAGTTGCTCGATCTGGGCGATGATGGTTGCCGGGGCTTCGTACTGCACTTCTTCATACACCACCTCCTTATACCGGTTGATGCTGAGGTCGTACTTGTTTTCGCGGATTTCTTCCACCGGTACGAGGAAACTCCGCTCGGTGCGGGCGCGACCTGCCTCGTCCGCGGGCTGATGGTAACGGCTGATGATATCGGGAATGTCATTCTGCGTTACCGCGCTCCGCTTGTCGTCCAGGCTGTAGCCGTCGGCCTTCATGTCGTAAAACCACACCTTGTCTGTGCCGCCGCTGTTGGTTTTGGTAAACAGCAGAACGGCGGTGCTGACCCCAGCGTATGGCTTGAAAACCCCGCTGGGCATGGAGATGACCGCCTGCAACCGCTGCTCGTCAATAAGTGCCTTCCTAATCTGCTGGTGGGCTTTGCTGCTGCCGAAGAGCACGCCATCCGGCACGATGACCGCCGCGCGGCCACCGAGTTTCAGCCCTTTGATGATGAGGCCGAGAAATAACAGCTCCGTCTTCGTGCTGTCTACGATCTGCCGGATTTTATCGTCCACGGCATCCTTGTCCAGGCTGCCCTTGAACGGCGGATTGGCCAGTACCAGCGTAGCCCGCTCCTGGAAGTCGGTATTCGCCTCGCTGAGCGAATCCACGTCACGGAGGTTCGGGTTTTCGATGCCATGCAGGATCATATTCATCGCCCCGATGCGGATCATCGTGGGGTCGAATTCCATCCCCATAAACATCCGCTCGTTGAAATGTTTGCGGTGGTTTTCATCGTATAGTGCCTCCTCATGCCGCTCGCGGACATATTCGCTGGCCACGGTGAGGAAGCCGCAGGTGCCGGCACTGGGATCACACACGACGTCGTCCACCTGGGGCTGCACTAGCTCCACCATCATGCGGATGATGTGGCGGGGTGTGCGGAATTGTCCGTTCTTGCCCGCCGAGGCGATCTTGCTGAGCAGGTATTCATACAGGTCGCCGTTGGTATCGCGATCGCTCATCTCCACTTTGGTGAGCATATCCACCACCATGGCCAGCAGCCGAGGCGTGGGGATCATGAACGTGGCACCCTTCATGTATTTGCTGAAGGTGGCATTGCGCGCACCGACGTTGCGCATGAATTCAAAGACGCCGTTCGGCTGAATAAATAACTGAAACATCGTATCGGGGTCGCGGTCTTTGAAGCGGCTCCATCGCAGGTCGTACTCATCTGGGTTATAGATGGGCTGCTCGATGGATCGCTTCAGCAGGTTGGCCTTATTTTCTTTCTGATGCTGCAATTCGTCCAGCCGTTTGATGAACAGCAGGTAGGTCATCTGCTCGATGACGGTGAGTGGGTTGGAAAGGCCTCCGGTCCAGAAGGCGTCCCATATTCGGTCTATTTGTGATCTAAGTTCTCCAGTTAGCATACGGTTTTGATATTACTATTTTTCGTTTGCACAAAGATAGCATTATAACAGTGCAACCTATTTGCATAGCATAAAATCCATGTATTTTAGTAGGTATTACCTCAATCGATAACTCAGCCCGACCGTTGGGTGTACAGTCTGTATCTTACGCTCCATATAATCCCCCCTGTTGTTGGATGTCAGCATATCCAGATTGATGGACAGCGACCATTTCCGTGCAAGGTGGGTTCGCACCCCAACGCCTACACTGTATGCGAAGCCCACACCGTCTACTTTGTAGCCCTCGAGATCCATATTGGCCGCGGAGTATCCGATCTGCAGCCGCGCGTCGAAATCAGCGTGGTTTCCGATCCGGCTGCTGACCAGCGGGCCTGCCAATAGTCCGCCGTATGACCACATGCCGTCGGGTATTCCGAATGGGCTGCCGTCGATGACGTGCGCGCCTCCAAACCAGTTGGCCGCGATACCGAAACGTCCGTTGAAGAGATAACCAAAGTTGATCAGCGACAGGTTTACCCCTGTATTGGCAAACGCTTCCTCTTTGAATTCGCCAATTGGAAAGGACGGACCGATGCTGATTCCGATATATCCTTTGCGTTGGGGTTCCTGTGCCATGGATGGCAGCGATAGCAGCGTGCATAGCAGGAGTAATGTAAAGTTTTGTTTCATCGTACTGTGTTTTTAAGTTTACTGTTTAATTGATGTGCAATATTCGGATACAGCTGTGCAGTCTACTTGCACAGGAAGTAGATACTCTTTACACAATCTCGTACATTTCTGCCGTTATTATCCGTAAAGTCTCCTGATCCGCTCAACCTGCTCTTTCAACCCATCACGCACCGCTGCCGGCCCCAGAATTTCCACCTGATCGCCATAACCCAGCATCACTGCATAGAACTCGTAATTGGGGATGATGTCCAGCTTGACGTCCACCCAATCTTCGGTCTGCTTGGTAATCGCCTGCGAGGGGTGGATGGGTTTGGACGCGATATACGGCCAGACAGGGCGATATACCCGCATGTCCACGCGTATGCTCGGTTGATGTGGCGGTTTGCTCACCCCGACGATATCCTCAAAATATTCTTCCAGGTCTATCGCACACGCCATATAGGCTGTGTTTGGAAGTAGCTGGATAGCCTGTATACGATCAAGCGCAAGGTTGGTGAGCGAATCAAATCCTTCGCACTGCCCAAAAAGGAACCACCGATTGTTGTATTGTTTCAGCAGGTAAGGATGTAGGATATAACGCTCGGGTGCAGGCTGACTGAAAGGCTGGTATTCGATAGCCAATACTTCCCGCCGCTGGATGTGTTGGAACAAGGGTCCCAGTAACTCCAGGTTGGTAAGGTATTCGTTGTGGTCAAACTGGATCGCGGCCATGTTGCTGTCATCCAGCGCGAAGGTCTTGCGCAGCTTGAGCGTCAGCTCCGGGATAAACTCGAAGGGTGGCATGCCTTTAAAACGCCCGAGGATTTCCAGCGCAGTTTTGAGCTGTCCGGCTTCGGTGGCATTAATTGGTTGTTTATGGATAGAGAAATCGGAATCTGCATACCGGTAATACAGGCGCTTGCCATCGCGATGGCCGATGATGGGAGCAGCGAACCCAGCCTCGCTTTTCATGAAGTCCATGTCGTTGAACAGCATGCGCCGAGACACGGTGGTTGTGCGTCCGTCATAATCATACAGCGCACGGCTGCATGCTTCCATCAGGTCTTCTATGTAATATCGCCGACCCGGATTGGCGAAGCAGCGGTCTAATGCCTGATAGCGTATCGTCGCGTTTTTGTTGGTGGCCATTGTCGTTTTTCTGTCTATGACAAAGATAAAGGATTCCTGTGCAAAAAGACTGCACAGGAAAGGAGTTGATTTGCATTAGAAAATAGGTAATATTGCAATACAGCTAACTAAACAAACAATGAACCTAACGAACGATACGCTCGAACTTTCAGCAAGCGACCTTTCTAATCACATCGCCTGCAACCACCTGAGCTTTTTGAACCTGTCCATGGCAAAAAGGGAAATCGCGGCTCCGGAATACCGTGACCCTATGCTGGCCTTGCTACAGGAACGGGGTCAGGAATTTGAAGATGCTTATCTAAACAGCTTGCGTGAACAAGGGAAACAAGTGGATATAGTGTCTTCGGAAGGAGCCGATGAAACGGCGTTTGAGCATACGGTGGCCGCCATGAGGGCCGGTAAGGATGTGATTTATCAGGGTACCTTACGGAGCGGACGATGGACGGGACGGGCAGATTTCTTAGAGCGGGTAGATAAGCCGAGTGCGCTGGGTGCTTGGTCATACGAAGTAGTGGATTCCAAGCTGGCGAAAGAAACGCGCACGGGAACACTGTTGCAGTTATGCTTATATGCGGAAGTCGTGGCTGAAATACAGGGCGTAATGCCCGAGTATGTGCACGTCATCACACCGGAAGACGGATTTAAAAGACTTTCCTACCGCGTGGATGACTACCTGGCCTACTACCGGTTAGTGAAACGAAATCTGGAAAGATTCATTGAATCCGACGATATACCGGCTACCTATCCTGTCCCGGTAGCCCATTGCGACATCTGCCGGTGGTGGCAATCCTGCGTGGGCAAACGGAGGGCGGATGACCATCTGTCGCTGGTGGCCGGCCTTGCTAATGCGCACGTGAAGCAAATCAATGGATGGCAGGTTAATACGTTGGCGAGCTTTGCACAAATGCAACTACCACTTCCTAAACCAGATAAAGGCGCCAAAGAAACGTATGCCCGACTAAGGGAACAGGCACGCGTACAGCTGGAAGCCCGTGAAAAGGAGGAAATGGTCTACGAATGCCTCCCGCTCGCAACCGACCGGGGCCTGGCACGCTTGCCCGAACCCTCGCGGGGGGATGTGTTTTTTGATTTCGAGGGCGACCCGTTTGTGGGCACTTCGGGAATGGAATACTTGTTCGGATTTGTTTTTGAATATGCTCCCGGAGAATATTGTTCTTTTTGGGCGTTCTCACCCGAACAGGAAAAAGCTGCTTTTGAATCGTTCATGGACCTCATGATGGAAAACTGGGAACGTTATCCTGATTTTCACATCTACCATTTTACCGGATATGAAACCGGGGCACTGAAGAGGCTGGCGGGTAAATATGGGACACGCGAGGAAGAGGTTGACCGCTTGCTGCGGGGCCAACGGTTCGTTGATTTGCACAGCATCACCCGGCAGGCGCTGCGGGCAGGTGTGGAAACGTATTCCCTCAAGGAATTGGAGCAGTTTCATGGATTTATCAGGCAACTTGAACTCCGTGAGGCTTCGTCCCAACTGCGTTTACTGGAAGGGCTGTTGGAAAGGAACAATGTGGCCGCCATCACCGATGAAACGAAGCAGGCTGTAGAACAGTATAATAAGGAAGATTGCCTATCGACGAGGGAATTGAGAGTGTGGCTTGAACAGTTGAGAAGCGAACAGATACTAGGTGGTTCCGATATCCCGAGACCACCACTTGGAGAAGGCACACCAAGTGAGGGGTTGACAGAATATCAGGAAAAAATCAAGCCGGTGTTTGACGCCCTGATGATTGGTATTCCAGTCGACCGTGCAGAACGGACCGAAGAACAACAGGCCCGATGGTTGTTGGCGCATATGCTGGATTGGTACAGGCGGGAGAAAAAGACACTTTGGTGGGAATACTTCAGGTTAACAGCGATGCCTGATGAAGAATTGCTGGAGGAAAAATCGGCACTTTCGAGCTTACGATTTACTGGGCAACGCGTGCCTGATAAGAGAAGCGTAGTTGATACGTATGTTTTCCCTGTTCAGGATGTTGATCTGAAACCGGGGGATAGTTTACGTTCCGGGGACGGAGACAGTCTTGGGGAGGTTATGGCCATTGATTTAAGTTTGAGCATAATTACCATAAAAAAGGGGGCAACAAAAGCCGATATCCATCCGACATCGGTATTTGAACATTCGACAATAAATCAAGGTGTGAAAGAAGCCGCTGTTTTCCGAATAGCAGAGTGGGTGGCGACAAATGGAATCGACGCCGAGGGAGACTACCGTGCAGGTAGGGATTTATTATTGAATCATGTACCTCGCACCGCGGCACCCTTTATAAGCGATAAGCTCCCACAGGAAAAAGCAGTGGAGTGGGTTTTAGCGTTAGATAACGGAGTGTTACCTATCCAGGGTCCTCCGGGCGCAGGCAAAAGCCATACCGCCGCGAATATGATTCTTAGTTTAATTCAATCGGGTAAAAAAGTCGGCATAACCGCATTGAGCCACAAGGTTATCGTCGGTCTAATGTTGAAAGTGCTGAAATTTGCCTCCGACCGCGGTATCCAGCTACACTGCATCAAAGCGGGTGCAGCAGGTGTTGATGATTCCCAATCGGATATAACTGTTTATAAGGACAACGGAACTGGTGCAAAAGGAGCTGCAGCGCCGGGTGTGCAACTTATCGGCGGTACGCCATTCCTTTGGTCAAGGGAAGACATGGCGGCAAGCGTCGATGTACTATTTGTGGATGAAGCCGGACAGCTGTCGCTGATCGACACTGTCGCTGTTTCGCAGGCGGCCAAAAATCTGGTACTGTTGGGCGATCCACAGCAATTGAAACAGCCGCAACAGGGAAGCCATCCGGAAGGAACGGAAGTGTCTGCACTTGAACACATCCTTCAGGGTACGCAAACAATAACCCCTGATAAGGGAATTTTCCTTGATGAAACGTGGCGGCTCCATCCCTCGATATGCGCGTTCGTTTCCGAACTTTTTTATGAGAACAAATTGCACTCGAGATCAGAATTGGCTCAACAAAACATTTCGGGAAATACCCGCTTCAACGGCTCTGGATTGTGGTTTGAAGATGTCGCTCATGTGGGTAATCAAAATTGCGCCGTTGAAGAAGTCGAACACGTGGCCGAGATCATCCGAGAATTAGCCAAAGGCGATGTCATTTATACCGATGCCGAAGGTAAAAAGCATATCGTTGGAATTGACCATATTAAGGTGATTGCACCTTATAATGCACAGGTTGCATTGCTGAAAAGCAAACTGCCCGATGGACTACAGGTGGGCACGGTCGATAAATTCCAGGGACAGGAAGCGCCCATCGTTATCTTCTCACTGGCGACTTCCTCGCCGGAAGATGCTCCGCGTGGGATGGAATTCCTATATAGCTTAAACCGTCTGAACGTGGCGGTTTCGCGCGCAAGGGCAATCTTTATCCTCGTAGGAAATCCATCATTGTTCGAGCCGGATTGTCGGAGCGTGCAGCAAATGAAATTAGCGAATGCGTTTTGCAGGTATCTGGAGATGGCCAACATAATATCAAATAACAACTAAAGACAATATTGTTTGAAGTCAAAACGGTGTTTCATATTGAGCATTTATGTTGGGAATCGACAAATCTAAGATCATCATGTGTTTATCTACAACAACATTCACCTCAAATGTGATCTGCCGCTCATATTCCCCTTGCGAACGCACCTCTATGTCTTCGTCAAATTTGATTTCGATTAACTCCGCGTCAATAACAGCTTCAAACGTAGCTTCAATATTTGTATTTCCGTATTCCTCAGACTTATTGAAATCAGTTACTCGAATTGAACGTAAGTTCGTTATCTTCGGAAGAAATTTCGTACCCGGATGTTGTCTAAAATCGGAGGAAAAAATCCCATTGTGAGCCCAATCGACTTCATTCTTAAGGTAATCAACGATTGATTGCCAACTCTTTTGAAGAAGGAAATCCGCATATTCCTTAGGCACGGTCAAGTCCGCTTCAATTTGAGCTTTAGTGTGTCTATCTTCGACAACCGCTAAATCAAGTGCGTTGGCGAAGTCTCTTAGAGAACGAAACCATGTTACTTGCCAAGATCCCGCTAAACTTGGATGAAGGATATGGCTTTCTTTCGATATCGAAAAATCCCTAACATTGTTGCTTACAAACACGCAATTTTTCAATGATCGTTTGGTTGCATAGAAAGCATAGCAATACCAGATCATTGCATCTTTAAATTCATTTCTATTTTGAAAAAATGGAGGTTCCTTTTTTATCGCCGAATCAGTTATTTTATCAAAAATATCGTTATTTCGAGGGATGATCGTAACCTTATTTCTTAGGTGTCGCCTGTAAAAATCGATCAGGTTTTCAGTCAAATGATCTGGATTAATACTAAACTTCAAATTTGTCTTGTGTTCCGATATTTGGCGTAACAAAGCGTATTGACTTTTGATCTCCTTGTCTATTGAAAACAGTCTGGATTTCTGTAACTCACACAGTTCGGACAAAACAACTTCTGAAACGAAAATATTGATTTTCTCTGCCTCGCGTAGTTTTAACAGAATTTGATTTGAAGTCTTTAAATAGGGGTCTCCAAACAGGATATTTGTGTCAAGAAATACATTTAGCATATCGTTCATGAATGAAAGATTGAAATTCAACAGTCAAGAGATAGAGTTAGGACAACATCAATTATTCGGATTACAGTCATGCTAAGATAGGAAAGAAATCGGGATTTGTCCTCCCTCCAGTCGGTTCATTCGACCGCTGCGACACTCGCTAATCTCATTCACCCACTTCCGGAAACGCGCGGCAAGCATATTCACTCAATCAACCGTCCCTCATCTTTTCCGGAAGTCTCTTTCGCATACACACGCCTTTTTATCCTGATGTCTTTTCTGATTTAGGAGGGTATCCATTGGTCATTTAGAACAGATGCCCACTATCACTGGTTTGGTAAACTTACAAATAATCACGAATTTGTGGCATTTTTAGTTGTAAAACCGTTGTCTTATATAAAAGCTAAAGTCATATAAGCTACGATACGATTGTCTATGAAATGCCGAATCTCGGCAACCCTGTGAAAAAATCATGATGCTTGCAACACACCAAGACAAACCCTTGTTGGTACACTTGTTATCCCAAGCCTTCGCGGCCAACGGCAGCGTCAATTATGTAGTTGGGGACGGCGATGGCCAATTGAAGCGCATTCGCGCGTTAATGGAATATTCTATCGAGCTCTGCTTTCGTTTTGGCAATGTATACCTTGACGAGGACCGTGCAGCCTGTGCACTGGTATTGTACCCGCATCGCAAGCGGAGAACATTGAAATCGGTAGCGTTGGATGCACAGTTGGCCTTTCGTGCTATTGGGTTGCACAGAATCTGCCGTGTATTACGGCGGGAGGAGCAAATCAAAAAGATACAGCCGAAAGAAGATATGGCTTACCTCTGGTTCATTGGCGTGGATCCGGCCCGGCAACACGCAGGCATTGGCAGTACCCTTTTGCAGAGTGTGATTGACGTGGCGTCACGAGACGGGCTGCCAGTTTATCTGGAAACCTCCGTCACAGAGAACCTGCCGTGGTACCAACGGTTCGGGTTCACAATCTATGGTTCGCTCGATATGGGTAGTCATACGTTGTATTTCATGCGGCGGATGCCAGCAAAGATGGGAGGATAGATGCTGCTGTCGGGTACAGAGATGCACATAGTCACCTTTGTATTCACCCTGCTGGAATGTGCGATGTTCTGTGTACAATTGGCCCTTTACCTGATACGTCCGTCAGATCGCCACCGTGGGTATTTTCTTGTGTTACTTGGTCTGCTCATCGTCTACAACATCACCGGAGGCCTGTTCCCCGATCCGACCATCGATATACCGATACATATCCAAAACATCATCGCCTATGGTACCGGCTTCCTGACGGCAGCGTATTTTCCGTACTATTTCTACCGTGTATTCAATTTGCGGTTATTGCGTTTCCATGCGCTGTATGGAGTACCGCTGTTCCTGCTGCTGCCGTTCCTCTTGTTCTTTGTGATCAGCTATGCTTGGCATAAAGATCTCAATTTAGCCATCCGGTATGGCGTAGTGGTGCCTTTTTATTACTCGATGGTGTTACTCTGGGCAATCCTACGTGCCATCCGGGTTGCCTATAGGGAGAACCGAAACAAGAAAAAGTATGTGGAGGAGATACTGATGTACTTGGCGGTGGCACCCTGGTCGGCCATGACGCTTATCGCTTACTTCGAATTAGGGCAGCTGACCGAGGCGCTGTTTACCAATTTGGGTTTTTTGGTGATCACTGCATTGTTCATCTACCGATCGGTCACCCTGAGCCGCGCCGAGCAGCGGCAACTGGACAATCTTCGCCAACTGACCATGGATACGGAGGTCATCCGCACGAACTGCGCCCGCGAAATGCTTACTCCTCGGGAGACGGAAATAGCCGTTCTGCTTTGCCACCGTCTCAAGCGCCGTGAGATTGCCGATAAATTGTTTATCTCCGGCCGCACCGTGGACAAACATAGCGAGAATATTTTCATCAAGGTCGGCGTTACCTCTCGCGAGGAGTTGCTCGCCAAACTCAATACGCCGTCCTGACCAGGCACATAATAGGTGAAACATACCTACTCAAGTACGCTAAACCTACGAAAGGTTCTTGTGTGCGGCGCTGTAATTTTGGGGTTCCTTTTCCCTATTGTTGGGAGGGATTTACTAAAACATCGTGCCATGATAACCCAGGACATCGAAATCCTTTATTCCGGTATGACGGAACAGTTGGAATCCATCAACGGAACATTAAAAGACTCTCTTTCTAATTTGACCGACTCTCTTTCCTGCATCGCTGCAACCATACAGCACCTGCGGCAATACCTTCGGGCACATCCCTTTGCCGATGATCGCGATGAAATCCATTTTTTCAAGTACACCAAACCACGGTTTTATTGCTGGCATATCTATGTGGTGGAACTGCACCACATCCTCGGTGCCCTGCCTGTCGGTACCGACCAAATGGTCCGGGACTACTACATGGACGAATTGAGTGTCATCAACCGCTTTATCCGCCAACACGCTTTCGGCTATGAATACTATCTAGCTGACGAGACGGCCAAGGATGCGGAATTTTTCCTTTGCCGGAACAAATCCACTTTCTCACCGGGGCAGGAACATCAACCGGAGGATAGCGGGTTTTCCACCGAAATGGACTATCTGTTTTCGATGTTCCGCGCCTATGAAATGGTGCGTGATTTTATCATACGCAGACTCCGGCTGCTCTACCGGAATCCTGACAACTCAATCATGTCCGAGCTGCTCGTCGGTAGAAAACGTCGATGGTCTGGAGATAAGGTTGAGCTAATCGAAATTGCTTATGGTATTTACTATACGCAACGTATCAATGATGGAAAAGCAGAGATTTCGGATATTGTAGGTTGGCTAGAGGAAAGTCTTGATGTCGATTTGGCGCAGGCTTATCGTATGTTCGTCGATATTACCCGTCGTAAAACCGTCAGTCATACCAAGTACCTCGATGAAATGCGAGGGGCCATTCATGGCCACATTGAGGAATCCTTTAAGTACAAGCCCAAAAAGCGAATACCTGAAAATTAATTTACTTGGAAGTTATCTAAGAATCTGCAAAATAATAAGCCTTCCCAAGGTGGCGAACTTGTTAAAAGATTTCGCTCATGCCATCCTAGAAATCAATACAAATGTCGCTGAAGTCGAAATAGTTCGTTTGTTTTCTGGGCTATCATGAAATTTATACGCTTTTTTTCGCCAACACCGGGCTGACCAAACCAAAAATCCCCACCAAAACCAAAAAATCCCACTCAAAAAAAATCGATACCAACATTTTCAAATTGGGAAATCCCCGTCTGCACCCTCGGCAATTTTGACCCCATAAAAGGACACGTTCTTTGACATTTGGGGAAGAAGCGTTTCCGGTGAGAGCCGGGAATTACAGTGCAGTCGGTCGGTCTCCCGCCGCATACGTGTATGCAGCAGCACCCGTCCCGATGAACCATAGGCAGCCGGTTTCGGCGGGTATGTAATTACCCACGTGAGTATTCCCGAAAACATTATCAATATAGAGTGTCCACTCGCGTAGCGATACGTCAACAGGATCAACAACAATCCGAACGATAGAAATCAAAACACCACCAAGAATATAACCAGAGGGGGGCTCCGGCCCCCTTTATTATTTCAATAAACATAAAAACGAAATTATTATGGCTAAATGGATAAATGCTGAGCAGATTAAAGACCAAGTATCGTTGGTCGACCTGCTCACCCGCCTTGGCCACACGCCAGCTTACCGCTCGGGCAGAGAACTGTTTTACAGGAGCATGCTCCGTGAGGAACGTACCCCTTCGCTCTGTGTCAATGACACCATGGACGTCTGGTTCGACCACGGCGGCCAAGGCCGATCCGGTATCAGGGGCGGCAATGTCATCGACTTCGGCCTCGCTTATTGGCATCCGACGACCTTTCCCGAGGTGGTGGAACGGATCAGCAACATCATGGCTATTCCCGTGCAAACAATGGCGCTAGATTACAAACAGCGGAAACGCCCACGCCAGCAGGCTAAACGCGTGGCCAACTACCGGGTTGAAACTGTCAAGGAACTGGATAGCCACCCTGCAATTACACGCTACCTGAAAAGTCGCGGGATATGGGAGGCCGCCCAGGGAAAGATTAAGGAGGTTTATTATGCTGTCGACAGTGGCCCTAAGCAGGGTAGACAGTTCTTCTCAGCAGGCTGGCAGAATGAAGCCGGAGCATGGGAACTCCGCAACCGCGTGGGCGACCGTGACTTCAAGGCGTGCCTCGGCCGCAAGGCCATCACCTTCTTGCCCGGCGATCCCAGCAAACTTTCGATGTTCGAAGGTTACATGGACTACCTTAGCTGGAAGACCGATAATCCAGCCGCTTCCGACACGGTTATCGTCCTCAATTCAGTCAACCTGATTGACGCCGCGGTGGACAGGGCGCGTACCTATGGGCAAATCAACGCCTATTTCGACCGCGACCGGGCGGGCGAAGTGGCTTTTCATACCCTGCACAATGCGTTGCCGTATGCCCGCGATGGCTCCGATGCCTATAACGGATACAATGATTATAATGAGATGCTCATGGCCCGTCCGCCACGCCGCCTCCCGTGGGAGGAAGAACATATTTTCGAGAAGGTCATGGCTACCTACCAACGGTGACTAGGCGGTTTATATAGTATTATGCTTTGTTGATAGGCTGACCAAGCAGCTATACAATAGGCCGTTTTGTCGCTAAGCTACCTAAGCGATTTACTAATAGGCTGCATAAGTGCTAGGCGAATTGGCAAGCCAAGTGATTAGGCGATAGGCTATATAAACGTTGAGATACTTACAAATCTCCGGAGTTTACGCACGCGGCCAGGAATGCGTCCGCAAGCGTAAACATCCGGTCAGCAGCCAAAAACCCTACCACATCACCCCGTTGTTTTGTCAGCTGCAAGTTGTGTTTTCGGGACCCCCGAAAACCATCTTGCCTTTGCCTTGCGGCACCCCTATCGGGGAGCCTAGGGCAAAAGGGAAAAACCTGCGCAACTTGGTTTTTCTTCCTAAACAGTGGCCAAAGATCATATTAAAGCCCATGGACAAGCCCAGAAAAAAGCCTGGAAGGCCGCCCATGCTGACCGGTAAACGCACCCGCCTGATCAAGGCAAAGCTTACCGACGAGGAATTTGCCAAGCTGCTGGAAATCCAGAAAGCCTCCGGCATGAACCGCATGGAACTCATCCGCAGGCGGGTACTCGGCGGGTACTCGGCGGTGGCCGTAAATACCGTGGAACTGCTCACCGCTCTCGATACCATCGGTGCAGAGTTGGGTCGTGCTGGCAACAACATCAACCAACTGGCCCGACACGCCAACGTCCTGAACAGGCAGGGCAGGATCGCACCGGAAGTCGTAACCGAATTCAACCGCCTGTTTACGGATTACATCCGCACCCAGCGCAAACTTGAAAAGAATTTCCGCCAGCTGCTCCGGGCGATGAAGCATCCCTAACAACCGCAAGATGATCGTGAAGATACTTAAGAAATCTGCCACCTTCAAGGCTGTCCGGTACAACACCGGAAAAGTCGATAACGACCGGGGCGAGTTGCTGCTTGTTCAGAATTTCGGCGCACTCCAAGGGCTTGAAAACCTTCGGCCGCAAGACTACATCAACTATCTCGAGGCCGTATCGGCACGCAGCACCCGCATCAAATACCCACAGTTCCACGTCGCTATTTCGACAAAAGGTCGCGCCCACAGCAAGGGGGACCTCTCGGACATCGCCCAAAAGTGGATGGAGGGCATGGGATACGGTAATCAGCCCTACCTGCTCATCCTCCACAGAGACACGGCTAACAACCACGTGCACCTAGTCTCCACGCGTGTGGGCAGGGATGGGAAAAAGATATCCGACAAATACGAAAAGCTACGGGCATACCGAGTATTGAATCAAATCATAGGCAAGAATGAACGGCAGGCCACCTCCGTCGACCTGCAAAAAGCGCTCGGCTACAGCTTCTCTACCCGCGCACAGTTCATGATGATCCTCGAAGGACAAGGCTATGCACTGGCATTGAAAGATGGCGTATACGCCATTTCTAAATACGGCAGGGAGCTTGCCAGCATCGATGTGGCCAAAGTGGATGAACGGATCGCCGCACGGGAAAAGGACAAAGGTAGGGTCGCGCAGGTGCGTGCAATTATCGAAAAGTATCGAAGCAAGTACGATTCAACGCCGTATACGACCGATGCAGGATACACTTCAACACTGTCCTCCTTCTTACATGAAAAATTTGGGCTACAGGCCGTATTTCATGGTAAGAACGGAAAGCCGCCGTATGGCTACACCCTCATCGACCATGCTGCAAAAGCCGTCTACAAAGGCGGTGAAGTCATGCCGTTGGCGGAATTTATAGCGCACCAAGCGGCTACAGACGGGCGGCAACAACCCCATAGTGACCCTGCGGAATCCCTTGCTTGGTCTCAAACCAAACCCCCGGTCGACCGACCGCGGGAAACCGACCCCGCCGTCGATACTACCGATCCAGTCGACCATGCTAGCGGTCTCGGCATGTTCATACCGGATTTCGACATCAGTATCTCGGACGATATCGACGACGAGGCCACCCTCGGGCACAACCGCCGCCGCAAGAAAAAGGCACGCACCAACACCAGATGACACAATTTAAAACTCCCCATTATGGTAATCTTGATAGGAAACCAAAAGGGCGGCGCAGGCAAGAGCACGCTCACCCTGCTGCTGGCCAATTACCTCACCGAGGCGCACAAACGTAAGGTGACCGTACTCGATATGGACTACCAACAGTCTGTAGCGGCTAAGTATGAAAAGGCCAAGATACTGGACAATCCCGCACCCTATGAAGTCATTCCGGCAGACTTAACCCATTTTCCCATGCTGCTTGAAGTGCTTACCCGCAATCCGAAAGAGACGGTGCTGATCGACCTGCCCGGCAAGATGGATGACGACGGGCTAATTCCGGTTATACTCTCGGGCGACCTTATCCTTTGCCCATTCAACTACGATGAGTTTTCGGTCGACTCGACGCTGCTTTTCGCGATGGTCGCCGGAAAGATCAACAACCGTGCATCCATCGTTTTCGTGCCTAACCGTATCAAAGCCACCGTACGCTACGACACCCGGCAAGACGTGGACCGGGCGCTATCAGGTTTCGGAACCGTCAGTCCGGGCATCGCCGACCGCATCGGCTTCCAGCGGGTGGACACGCTCCACACCCCAGCCACGGTTCTACCTGCTGTGCTACCGGTACTCGACCTGATCTATGGCAGTTATTTCATTAAGGAGGCGGCTAGATGAACGAAATCAAATCGCTCGCCGACCAGCTGCGCGAAAAGCTGCGTACCGGCGAAACGGAAAGCGACCGGCCGACCGCAAAAGACAAAACGGCACAAGGCCCTCCGACGAAACCCAGAAAGCCCCCGAAACGTTTCGAAGACGACCAGAACGCCACGGAATTTTTCCAGGCAATCGATGCGTTTAAACTCGAAGGCACCGAGAAAAGCCTCATCCGCGTAGACAGCCGGACGATGAACCTGCTCAAGCGTATCAAGCTGGCCAAAGGTGTCGACATGAACCGCTTTATCGTGTATGCGCTGCATCAGTACATCGGTCAGCACCCCTGGCTACCGAAACACATCCAAGAAACCCTTAAAAACTCAGAACCATGAACTGGACAAATTTCTTACTCACCCTCGCTCTCATTTATTTGGCCTATTACGGCCTCAACCTCTTATACGACCTGTTCACCACCCGGAGGCCACCCGGTACCGAAAAAGCGGGGAACGTGCTCTTTTTCGATGAAGACGTCCGCCCCGAGATCATCGAACCGGCAGACGACCCGCTACCGGAATCCGGCGCGGAACCCACCCAACAGGCACAGGACGAACCCGACGTCACACCGGTGGCCGCGCGGTCACCGGTCGGGCTGTCCGGACCGATCCTTTCCACCGGGGCGGTCGGGCTGAAGGAGCTGTTCAACCTCGCCAAGGACAATCTTATCGAGCATACCCGCGCGATATCCTACTAACCATGCAGCAATCTTTCATTGTAAGGATGGCCATCATCATCCTTTTTTGTACCAAGCCCATTGTGGGCAGCGCACAGCCCGGCATTGGCGAGTTTTATAAAGCATCGGGCGAGATGCATCGCTGGTATTTCAGTCTCTCCGATCTGGTGCTGGTCATCGGTGCGATCGCCGGCATCCTCGGTGGGCTGCGCATCTATGCCAATTGGCAATCCGGCAAGCACCATTACATCGACGCACAAGTCATGGGCTGGTTTTTCTCATGCCTCTTCCTTACGCTTGTCGGCACCTTCCTCAGAGCCCTTTACGGGATCAGTTAACCCATATTTCTCACCTTCTAATCATTTTCCAATGACAGTGACAACTAAAAGATTGTTCGCGTTTACTACGCTTATCCTAGCCGCTGCAAATACCCTGCTTGCGCAGGGCGGCGGGGGAACCACCGGTATCAATGCCGCCACTTCTTCACTTACCAGTTATGTCGATCCCGTCTCCACGCTGACCCTGGCCATCGGGGCCGTCGTCGGCATCATCGGCGGCGTCCGTGTCTACATCAAGTGGAACTCAGGCGATCAGGATATCAATAAAGAATTGATGGGCTGGGGCGGATCCTGCCTCTTTCTCGTACTGGTTTCGGTGGTCATCAAGGCATTCTTCGGCGTCTGATGATCCGCTACTTCTCCATATACAAGGGGCTTCAGAAGCCCCTTGTATATCGGGGGTTCAAAGGAAAGTTTATCGGCTGGGGCATCGGCTCGTTGGCGCTCGGACTGGTGGGTGGCGGACTAACCGGAGCACTCACCAATATGTACCTCGGTGGGCTGGTCACCATCCTTGCCATCGCCGGAGGACTCACCTTCACTTTCCACCGCCAGAAGAACGGCCTCCACGACAAGACTCGCCACAAAGGCATATTCATCCACCCCGTACATCTCAAGACCAACTATGCAGACACATCACCCTAAGACGGCATTCCGCATGCCCTATGCTGGCATCGACCATTACCATGGGGAGGCCCTGCTGTACGGTGAGCGGGGCGACTTCTCCGCTCTGCTACGCATCCGCAATCCCGTCATGCAGTACGGAGCCGATCCGGAGCCCTATATTGCCTACCACGGCGTGCTGCTCAACATGATTAAGATACTCGGCGAAGGCTACATTGTCCAGAAACAGGATATCTTTTCCCGCGGACCCTATCACGCGCCGGAGGCGGACGAATTCCTCCAGCGCAAATATAACGAGCACTTCCAAGGTAGGGAGTACACCAGCATCGACACGTTCCTGACCATCACCCGACAGGTGAAACGGGGAACCTTTTACGTCCACGACCCCAGAGCGCTGGCTGACTTCAGCCAGGACATGGATAAGATCCACGACTTGCTGCATGGTGCAGGCATGCAGCCGCACCGCCTCGGCGAGCCGGAAATACGCAACTATGTATCGCGCCTGTTGGCAATGGACTTCGCATCGGAAAATATTGTGTTGGACAACCTGCTGGCGAGCGACCGGCAACTTGATATGGGCGACCGGACACTCCGTAGCATCAGCCTGATCAACACCGACACCATCGACCTACCTGAGACGGTCAGCACCTATACCCAAAAGCAGGATGGACGCAACCTCCGGGACTTCCCGGTGGACAACCTCTTTTTTCTGCACCACGTGCCTGACTACCGCTGCATCATCTACAACCAGCTGATTGAAATCCCCGGACAACAAGCTACGCTGAACAAACTCGAACTAAAGCGCAAACGGCATTCGGGCGTACCCGATCCGGCCAACCTAATCGCCGTGGAGGATATCGACCAGTTGCTGGTGGACGTAGCTCGCGAGAACCAGTTGCTGGTCAACGCCCACTTCAACATCGTCCTGTGTGCCGAGAGCGAAAAGATCGGCAAGGCCGCCAACTACGTCGAGGCCGCCCTCTTCCAACAGGGCATCATACCCTCCCGGAATAGCTATAACCAGCTGGAACTGTTCCGGACCGCATTGCCGGGCAATGGCGTGGAACTGAAAAAATACGACTGGTTCCTCACGACGTCCGATGCGGCCCTCTGCCTGCTCTTTAAGGAATCCATGCAAACCGACGATGATTCGGACTTTTTAATCCGTTTCACCGACCGGCAGGGGGTACCCGTGAGTATTGACCCGGCGGACCTGCCCATGCGCACCGGAAGGATCAACAACCGCTCGAAATTTACGTTGGGCCCTTCGGGATCGGGCAAATCCTTTTACATGAATGCGCTCGTTGAGCAGTATTGCCGATACAACATGGACGTAATCATTGTCGATACCGGCGACAGCTATTCCGGGCTTTGCAGTTACTATCGTGGTAAGTATATTACCTACACAGAGGAAAAGCCCATCTCGATGAATCCCTTCGCTATTTCGCAAAAGGAGTTCAACCTCGAGAAAAAGGACTTCCTCAAGACCCTGATCGCTCTGCTCTGGAAAGGGGCTGACGGACAACTCTCCCAAATTGAGGATACCGTGCTGTCCAACGTACTCTCGTCCTATTATTACGAGTACTTCTGGCTCGATCCCGGCCCGGAAAATCCGAGTAGATCCGCGAAGCTGGACTTCGACTCCTTCTATACCTATTCGGTGGGCCGGATACGCGAGATCACCGAGCAGGAGTCCATCACCTTCGATCTGGATGAATACCGCTACGTGCTGCGCAAGTTCCATTCGGGCGAGGAGTTCGGCACCGTGCTGAACGAAGATGCCGACTCGTCTTTGTTCTCCGAACGTTTCATTGTGTTCGAAATCGATAACCTGAAAGAGAACAAGGTGCTTTTTCCCATCGTGACCTTGATTATTATGGACGTGTTCCTTCAGAAGATGCGCCACCGTACGTCGCAGCGCAAAGCCCTCATTATAGAGGAAGCGTGGAAGGCTATTGCGAGTCCGCTTATGGCTGGGTACATCCTCTATCTGTATAAGACGGTTAGGAAGTTCTGGGGAGAGGTCATCGTGGTCACCCAGGAACTCGGGGACATCCTCGGTAACCCCATCGTCAAGGACAGCATCATCGCCAATTCCGATACGATATGTCTGCTCGACCAAGCCAAGTTCCGCGAAAACTACGATGCCATCGCCAAACTGCTATCCATTACCGAGACCGAGCGGCGCAAGATATTCACGGTTAACCAGCTTGATAACAAGGACGGACGGGGCAGGTTTAAGGAGGTCTATATCCGCAGGGGCACCACCGGTGAGGTTTACGGTGTGGAAGTATCGATTTACCAGTATTTGTGTTACACCACAGAAAAACCCGAGAAGAACGCCGTGCAGACCTACGTCCGTGCGCATGGTGATTACCAGTCTGGACTCGAAGCCTTTGTCACCGACATGCAGGCCAGCGGCCTCGCCCTCGGCGCGTTCGTCTCTAAAGTCAATGAAGCCGGGCGACCGATAACGTCCCGAGAGCCGCACATCGATTAACCACTTTAACCCATTTCCAACCATGAGAACATTATGCACATTGTTGGGCATGTTCCTTTTCGGGACGCAGCTGCATGCCCAGATTTATATCGACCCGGCGGTCGCTGCCGCCACGGGTGCCCATGCCGCCGTCATCAACGGACAACTCAATACCACCAACGACAACCTCACCCTCATCCAGCGGGGGCAGCTGGCCGTCACCGGACAGCTGGTCATCGTGAACGATTTGCAGGACAAGATATACAAGGGGCTCAGCGAAGTCTCCGCCGTGGTGCGCAACCTGCTTGCCGTAAAGGATATCGCCGACATCAGCACCGACATCGTGCGAGATGTGAACAAAGCGATGGACATCGCGGGCAGCAATCCTGTACTGCTGCTGTTTGCCGAGGAAGGTGCAAGGGAGTTCAAAAACCGCGCAACGGCACTGGCCGCCGAAGTTGGTTCCTTCGTCACCCGCGGTGGGCGCGACAACCTCATGGACTCGGGCGAACGCGCCAAGCTGCTGAACCGGATCGTCACCGAACTGACCATCCTGCGCGGTGTAGCTTACGGCATGTACCGATCCATGTATTGGGCCAAGCAGCGCGGCATCCTGAATTCACTGAATCCGTATGCGGGTTTCATCAACATCGACAAGCGGATTGGCGATGACATTGTCCGCAATGCGAAATACCTGCGGCAATGAGGACGCTGATTATTATGGGTCTATTGCTCCTCTGCATTTCCCAGACCCATGCACAATTGAACGTTGAACTATTGCACCAACTTGTCCAGCACAGCAAGGATGAATACGGTCGCCAGCAAACCGCCCGCAATCGGCAAGCGCTTACCTCGGCAAACGAGGAAGTCAACCGCTCCAAAATGGGCGACCTCAAACAGAAGTACCGTACCCTGCAAAGCCGGTTCCATACCATTGGTCTTGCCATCGATGCTACTCAGATCGGGTTCCAAGCGGCACCGATTATCCGGGAGATTGTGGAACACCAAGCAACCATCGTCCGGCTGGCGGGACAGGACCCGATGCTCATCGCGATGGCCTACCAGACCGAAGTGGATTTGGCAGACCGGGCCTACCGGCTCAGCCGGTACCTCTACGCACTGGCCATCAGCATCGGCGATATCAACCAGATGAAAGCCAGCGATCGCAGACTTCTTTTCGGTCACGTACTGACCGAGCTCCGGCGTATCGCCGGGGCCTCCCGCGGGCTTGCCGCCAATATGTATCACGCTAACCGTAAACGGATACTCGAATCGATAAATCCTTTCGGGGAGTATGTAAACCGGGACCGGCAGCTGGTGGACAACATCCTCTCCAAACTCAAACAGATCCGGCAATGAATAGAACGAAAACAATGATACTGCTATTTGGCTTGATGATGGGTGCCGAGTTGGCGCAGGCGCAGAGCTACGTTACCATTATCTATGATAGCAAGCACCTAGCCATCATTGGTCAAAATGCCGCCGCGCGATCCGCTGCAGAAATCATGCACAACAGCTACCTGTCAACGATCAAGGATCGCCTTAACGACATCAACATCAACGTCAGTTCCGTGGTCATGGTGCAGGACATGATCCATCGGGCGCTCACTGAGGTAGACCAGGCACTACGCACGGGGCTGACCGTCCGGCAGATCGGCCGCATCGGTGCCGATATCATCCGTGAGTGCAACGGAATGGTGCAGACCGCAAGGGATGCACCGCACCTGCTGCTCTTTGCGGAGGACGTGGCTAGGCAAATGAAAAGCCGCGGCGTAAACCTCGCCAGCGAGGTCTCCGAATTTGTCCTCCAAGAAGGTCGGAATGTACTGATGGATTATGAAAAGCGTGATGCCCTACTTCGCAAGATACTCCTTGAACTCCGCGTGATGCGGGCACTGGCTTACAGCATGCACCAATCCATGTATTGGGCAAAGTTCAATGGCATATTCCGCACGCTCAATCCTTACCAGCAGTTCATCAATCAGGACAAGCGGTTAGTGGACGATATCATCTATAAATCCAACCTCTTAACAGATCAATGATATGAACACTCACCTTATCATATGGCCGGTACTGCTGGCGCTCTCCCTCATGCAAGGCATGGCACAGAACGTCAAATATCAGACCGACAAGCACATCGTCCACCAGCAGGAGCGCATGGTTTTCAAACAGTGGAATCGCGATAAGTTCACGCCCAAGAAAGGATTCCTCGGTCTCAATTACCAGTACTGGCTAACGTGGGCCTGGCATCCCAATTACCCCCGTACCGACCGGCGGCCCCTGAGCTTTACAGGCCCCCAAACCCTTCGGTTACAACTTGTGGCGGCCATGAAGAACACCGAGGAAGCCTATAAGAAACACGCGGATACCTTGCGTAATACTGCCCTCACCGAAATGGTGAACTATGCGGGTGCCGCATCTGCCGCCGATCCGCTCTGGCAACTCTACTACCGCGGTGAGTTCCGTCCGCTCACAGACGGGACAGACCCATTGGAAGGGGCCGAACTCAACGTGCGTGATTATCTGACCTATACGGGCCTGCTCGAATGGTATCGCGAAGAAAGGGAGGCACTGGCCGAGCGCCTCGACGCCGCGCGAGCGACCAACATGGACAGGGGATCGCGCATCATGGCCTACCACCGTATGCTTGGGGAATACCGCCAGCTTTCTGCCATGTGGGAAGCGAAGAAACAGCGGACAAAGCTATACCTCTCCCTGACGGAAACCGATGCAAGGATCACGGAGCCCGGTCAGCCCATGACCGTCCCGCCCGGCAGGACAGACCAGCAGATCGCCGACGACATCCTCAGTAAATCCAAACTATAAAACACTCTTTATGAACCTGATAGAACTATTTATCGGTGCAACCCGCACCCGGGTGCAGAGCGTCCCGGATTCCTTCAAGGAAACCTTCAATTTTTTGCAGGGCAACGGTGTATACGAGGAAGGTATGATGCACTTCCTGAAGCAGATGAAAAATACCATCTGGACACACTATGATGCCTTCATTGCCGACGCGCAGGCACTCTGCGCCATCTTTATGCTGGTGTTCTTCGCCATCAAGACCTACGAAATGATGGCCGGCGACAAGCAGCTGGAGGTTATGCCGCTGCTCAGGCCATTCGGCCTCGTTATGGTCATCCTCTGGTGGCCGACCTTTACGCGGGTCGTCGCTTATCCAACCGACATCGTGGCAAACAAGACCGAGGTTTTATTCGACGGCAGCCAAACGGAGGTCAATAACCTCCGTCTCCAACGCGCCGCGCTTATGGTCGAAGTGGCCGACCAGCTCCTTACCATCGAGGCCGAAACCGAAACGGCGAAAGCCGAGGCCGATACGTGGTATGGCAAGGCATGGGAATCTGTTACCTCCTCCGTCAAAGAGGGCTTTTCCGAAGTATGGAACGCGGTGGTCAAAGTGCGTAACCGCATGAAAGTGGGACTCCAGCTGCTGGCTACCTCCCTGTTGGAAACCCTCGCTATCTGGCTGCTGCGCATATGTGTATACGTCATCTTTGTTATCCAGATCATCTACTCGACCATCCTGATTATCCTTGGCCCGTTTTCCGTAGCGGCCAGCATCCTGCCCGCCTTCCGGGACTCGTTCAGCACGTGGATTGCCCGATTCGTATCGGTCAACCTGTACTCGGGCATCGGCTATTTGGTGCTGTACATTGCGTCGCTATTCCAGCAATATGCCATGGAGGCCGAGATTACCCGCTACCAAGCACTGGTCGGAGAAACGGGGGTAGCCGACATGGAAAAACTAGCCGCCTTCGCTAGCAACGGTATCCTGTCCTTCGGTATAGTTATCGGCACCTTCGTTATCGGCGCACTGACCATGCTCACCGTTCCCAGCATCTCTACGTGGATCATCTCCACGTCTGGAGTCTCATCCGCCGCCTCCACGATGGGCAGGGGCGCATCCGGCATGTCCCGTATGATGGGCAGGATATTAACCAAAGGAATAAAAAGATAGACAGCACACATGATCATCAAGAATATCGAAACCAAGGTGCGGCTCGCAACATTTCTCTCAGCGAGCTGCCTCATCGCAGCGGTCCTAATGGTGCTCGGCGTCTCCTTTTTCGCCTACCGGCAAGTAGCGGACGCACGGAAGAGCATCTACATTATGGATGCGGCAAATGTGCCCATGCCCGCCAGGCGAACGGACGTGCGGATGAATCGGGAGGCCGAGTACCGCTCACACGTGGGGCGCTTCCATAACTTGTTCTTCTCGCTGACCCCGGACGACAAGTTTATAGAGTACCAGATGAAGCAGGCCATGTACCTCATCGATGAGAGCGGGGCACTGCAGTACAATAATCTCAAGGAAAACGGATTTTTCAACTCCATCCTGTCCTCCAGCGCCGTACTGACCATACGCACAGACAGCATACACATTGATATGCCAAAACGCTACTTCCGCTATTACGGCACACAGAAGATCGACCGGCGTAGTTCCACCATCACGCGGTCGCTCATCACCGAGGGATACCTCAGTGACCTAGAGATACGCTCGGACAACAATCCCCACGCCGTGCTCATCACTCATTGGAAGACACTCGTAAACAAAGACATCCTACATGAACAGAAAAACACCTTCTGACCCTGCATCCGACATCCTAGGAATGGACGGCATCCGTCGCCATCTCCGACAGGTGAGCGGCTTCTGCCGCGAGCTGGTGAAACGACATCCCCTTTATTTCTTTGCCGGGATGCTTGCCTGCATGCTCGCGTCGGGCATCCTGGCTTTCACCGTCATGCGAACGGATGAACCCCGTGCACTGCTCGCTTTTCCCCAACCACCAGCAAGCGGTGCGGGCGGCGCTATCACGGGCATCATCGATACCTATGCCGCCCTCAACGAAGTGACCGCATTGCAAGACACCATCGCTCATATCATCGAAAAGGATACACTTGATGCCACCGACAGCATCCGGCTCACGGAAGCCCTCCGGCGATTTGAACAGATACAGCAATCCATTATGAACCATAAAAACACCGACACAGCACCATGATCATCGATTTCAGAAAGCCGCGGTACATTATACCGCTCATTCTGCTGCCATTCCTATGCATATTCTTCTATGCATACAAGAGCAGCTTTGGCAAAGAACAGCCATCCAAGGCGGGTGGGGATTCCCTGCAGACCGATCTCGCTGCGGTCTCCGACCAAGTACGTAACCGCGCACTCTCCGATAAATTGGAAGCCTACCGCGACCGGTACCGGCAGGCCGATGGCTATACCGCGATCGGTCACATTCAGGAGGAACAGGCAGTTACCGAACCGCCCAATACCCTATACAACGAACGTGAACGGCTTATACTCGACTCCATCGACCGTGCCATGAAAGGGAGGTATAGCGGCACATCAGGGAGTGACTTCCCGGATGCTGCCGATCCGATACGTAGCAGCGATACATCCGACCCCTACGACGAGGCGTTGCAGGAGGCACTCGCGGAAATACATGGGCAGACCGCGCAACCTCCCGCGCCGCAAGCCCAGTCTGCGCAGCCCGATCCGATGGAGCTCTTCCGCCAGCAGATGGAACTGCTTGACAGCATGGCCAAGGCCAGTGACCCCGAATACCGAGCCGAGCAGGAACGGCTCCGACAAGCCGAACACCTCGAAAAGCAGCGTCAAGAGCAAGAGCAAGCACGGCTCACCGTCAGCAAGGCATCCGGTACTGCCGCTATTTTCAATACGGTCACTCCGGATCGCGAGGAGACCTTCATTACCGCCATGGTCGACCAGGACATCAAGGGATACGCCGGATCACGCCTTCGCATTCGTCTGCTCGAAGACATGATGGCGGGTCATTTCCTGATCAAAAAAGGAACTTACATCTATGCAGAGATATCCGGTTTCACCGGGCAACGGGTCAACCTGACGGTCACCTCCATCATGAACGGCCAGCATATCCTACCGGTACGGCTCGAGGTCTACGACCACGACGGCCTGCCGGGACTCTACGTTCCGGCATCGGCATTTCGTGAGTTCACGCGCGACTTGGGAAGTAACACAAGTCAGGGCATTACCCTTCAGCAGGCCGCAGCGAACAACAGCCAGCTGGTGATGAGTATGGTGCAAAAAATGTTTCAATCCACCACGAGTGCCGTTAACAAGGTAATCCGGCAGAATAAGGCCAAGATCAAGTACAACACGCTGGTCTACCTCATCGACCCCGACCAGCTGCGCAACAACCAGAAGAATTATTAAACAAGATCCAAAAAATGAAAACATTACTCGTTATCCTATCCCTGTTGTTGGCAGGGCTAAACCTCGACGCCCAGGAAAAGGCTGGAACTTACCGGGATGAACTGCCCGGAATCATCATGGACGGCAGTGGTTCACTGCACATCATCTCGCCCGAACCCATCCGCTACGTGGACATCTCCACCCACGATGTGGTCGGCGATCTTCCCGAACCCAACGTCCTGCGCCTCAAATGGGTGCCCGACTCCACGAAAAGCGGGTACCGAGGTTCCGGGGGGCTTGGCGTGGTCACTGTCATCGGCGAGAGTTTCATCGCACAGTATAGGCTCCACCATGCCGGGGGCGCGCCCGAATCCGCTACCGCCGCCAGTGTCGACATTCTGCCCCGCCATACCCGTCCGCTCCATGTCCCGGTCGAGCTGACCACACCCGAACTGCGCAGCCATGCGGTAAGATTGCTCTCCCGGCATAATGCCAAGCCGATCCGCAAGGCCAGCACTTACGGTATCCGCGCTGACCTGAATAATGTCTACACTGTGGGCGACCTCGTGTTGCTGGACATCACCTACCACAATGCCACTAACCTTGCTTACGACATTGATGAGCTCCGTTTCAAGATCGAGGACAAAAAGATAACCAAGGCCACCAACGTACAATCCATCGAGATAGAGCCCATATGGCAGCTCTATCCGCATAGTTCCTTTAAACGGACGTATCGGAATATCTACGTCCTGAAGAAAGCAATCTTCCCGGCGAGTAAGGTGCTGAACGTCGAGCTTTCGGAAAAGCAGATATCCGGGCGGACAATTACGCTGAGAATCAAGTACCGGGACATCCTTGATGCCGACACATTTTAATCAACCCTTTTATTCATCCATAACGAATTTATGATGGAAAAACTAGTTGGAACATCGGTCATGGTGCATCCCGAACTGACCACCGATCCGGTGAACATGCAAGGACACTTGGGAACGATCAGCCACGTCATTTACGAGGATAACTCAGTTTACGTTAAGTTCAAGAACCACGTAATCGGCCTTTACGATACCAATGCCCTGCTGATGCTGGTTCCCGTAGACATGGCAATAGATAAGCTACGGAGTGATATAGATATGTTGAATATGAATGCCTCGGACGTAGTGGATATTATGGAAATGTACCAGTTGGATGCAACCGGGATACCGGAAGTCCAGCAGGAAGCCCTTGATTGGGCAGTGACCCATGATAAGATTTCCGGAGCGGTAGTATTCAGCGTCGAGGATTGGATCGAGTTTCAGATAGGAAGACCTAACCAGCAACAGCAGCCGGGCAGGGGTATTTAGGCTTAGCTAATCCGAAAAATTTGTGCATCTCACCCGTTTTAGGTGGGTTACCTTGAATTTTTTTTTGCAGCGCCCCTAAGCCACAGAAAGCAAATCATTATGGAAGAACCCCGCAGGGCTCCTTCCAGCCTATAAAATCCAATTACATATGGAAGAATCCAAAGAACAGCAGGCGATGCACCGCTTCCTGCAATTCGCCATATACCTATCCGTAACCCTCGACATCCTGATGTTTATCTACGCCGAAAAGGTAATGGCCAGTCCAGCTAGCGAACGGTACGGATTATCGCACTTCCTTGTACGCATGGCAAAGATTGCCATCTACCATTACCCGATCCACAGCAAATTGTTCACGTTCACCCTGATCTGCCTCGTCTCCATCGGTACGCTCAGCAGAAAGGAGAAAGACCTCAACCCCAAGAACGCTATCGCGTATCCCTTGGCCGCAGGGCTGCTATTGCTGGCAGCAAGCCTCTGGTTTTATGGCAGGCCATCCGGAAGCTGGCCGCTGCCCTATACCGGTTGGTACGATCTGGGCTATATCGGATGCACGGTCATCGGAACGCTGCTTCTGCACATCGCGATGGATAACGTGTCCAAAATTATCGGCTCGCGGCTCGGTAAGGACAGGTGGAATGTCGAGGAAGAATCTTTCATGCAGCCCACCAAACCGAAGATAACACCCTACGCGGTGAACATCCCGATGCTATTCTACTACCGGAAGAAAGTGCGCAAGGGATTTATCGTGCTGGAGAATTTATTTCGCGGATGCTTGGTAATCGGAACCCCTGGATCGGGCAAGAGCTTCTCAGTTTTTATGCCAATCATCCGCCAACTCGTGGCACTTGAGTGGACACTCTGTGTATTCGATTTCAAGTTCCCTGACCTTGGGCAGGTTACCTATTACCATTACCTGCTCGGCAAACAACAGGGCAAACTGAAAGATTTAGGGTTTCATGTGATTAACCTGAACGAGCCGGAAAAGAGCAGGCGTATCAATCCCTGGCGAAGTGATTACCTGCAGACCCTGGCCGAAGCCTCTGAAACTGCCGAGGCATTGGTGGAACCGATGAAGAAAGGCGACAAGGCCACCGGGAGCGACCAATTTTTCACGCAATCCGCCGTTAACTTTCTGGCTGCCTGTATCTACTTTTTCAGCAAACACGAGGGTGGCCGGTATTCCAGCTTCCCGCATGTACTGGCTTTCCTCAACCGATCGTACGAGGAAATATTCAGCACTTTGTTTTCCAACAAGGAACTCGAATCCCTGCTCTCGCCATTCATGACCGCCTACAAGGCACGCGCCTTTGACCAGTTGGAAGGGCAAGTCGGCACGCTCAAGATATTCATCAGCAGGCTGGCCACCAAAGAAACCTTCTGGGTGTTTTCGGGCGATGATTTCGACCTCAAGATCAGCAATCCCGATGCACCATCCATACTGATACTGGCGAGCAATCCGAATACGCAGAGCACAAACTCCGCATCCTATTCGGTGGTCATCAACCGGATTACCAAACTGATTAACACCAGGGGCAACATCCCGGTCGGTTTGGTGGTGGATGAGGCTCCAACATTATACCTATATAAAGTACAGGACATCATTTCACAGGCCAGAAGTAATCGCGTTTCGGCCATTTTGGGGGTACAGGGGCTGACCATGTTCAGGCAACAATACGGTAAGGAAACCGCGGACACGATAACCTCTATCGTAGGAAACATCCTCAGCGGATCCATCCGTGATAAGGATGGACTCGAATGGATGGAACGTCTTTTTGGAAAAGTAAAGCAGATGGGCGAAAGCCTTTCCATCGACCGGACGAAAACCTCGCTGTCAATCAACGAACGGCTTGAACCGCTTATCCCAGCAGGTAAGATCGCCTCGCTCAAAGCCGGAGAGATGGTTGGCATCCTTGCGTCTGATGCCGTCGACAAGTACACGGGCAAATTTGAGACATCTGCTGTCAATTGTCGCATTGACCTCGACCTCAAAGCGATCCGCAAAGAGGAAGAAGCCTATCCCGAGTTACCCGTATTCTATGACTTGGGCGGTCGGAAAGACGAGATACTGCTCCAGAATTTCCATCGTATCAATGCCGAAGTGCAGGCGGTCGTAGGAAAATTCAAACCACCCGCCCCGCCCCGGCCCCAGCCGAAGGGCAAAGGCTCCATGCGGCCGGGTTTCAAAAAGTAATCCATTCACCATTAAACATACCGTACTATGGAAGATTTAATAGGCAGACCCGTGCTGGTGCACCCCGAGCTGACCACAGACCCTGCGGACAGGCAAGGGCAACTGGGCACGGTTTCCCACGTAAGTTATGACAATGAGGTTATCGAGGTCAGCTTTGCGGACAAACACAGGTCGCTGTACACCACCGATACCTTACTCGTGCTCAAACCGCACAGCGAACTTTTCCGGGATATGATGGATGCCCTCCGGGACATGGACGCACAGGACTTCAAGATTCTGCTAAGCATCAGCATGATCCTCGAGAACGGAACACCGCGCCAACAGCACGAGGCGCTTGGAATGGCGCTCATCAATGAGCAAATCCTCCGTTCAGCCACGATACCCTTATCCAGCAGACTGGAACTGACCCTTCCGCAGGATAGGGAACCGCACTGGCAGAAAGGGACGGGACGATGATGGCGCATACGCCAGCTATTTATTGGATGCTCCAGATGCTTGCCCTACTATTCTTACCTCATGCAGCGGGAGCACAGGTAGCCTGCATCAAGCACGTTGCACTCCATCCCGTGGAATTCCCGGTGCGCAAACCGGAAATCCAAACCCACGTCCGGGGACCGAAGCCTGCTGTTAGCACGTCCGAACCATCGGTACCCGCGGTACATATGCCGTTGGCTAAGTACAGGATTACCTCACGCTTTGGTTGGCGCAAGCACCCAATTACAGGAAAGGCTAGTTTCCATAAGGGTATCGACCTCGCCGCATGCGCGCAGGTCGTGCGGAGCATCATGGACGGCACGGTCACGGCCACCGGTTATCATAGGCACCTCGGCAACTACGTCCGCATTGATCATGATGCCGTGCAGAGTATCTACGGTCACCTATCACGTATAACTGTCGAACCCGGCCAGCCTGTTACAGCCGGGTATCCTCTTGGCATCACCGGCAGGACGGGACGCGCCACCGGTGAACACCTGCACCTCGGCATCCAAAGGAACGGCACTTACATTAACCCTTGGAAGTTTTTGCAAAAACTTATCGAACACTCCAAAAGCGAACATTAAACACGATTTAATTATGGACAATCAATTTCAGGAAAATGATCTGCCGATAGGTGATCTGCGTAAACTTGGTCTTGTCAGGAACGGCAAGCCCCTTCTTTCAGACGAAGACCTCACCGCCCTGCTCGCAGGGCACAGGACGGACCTCATCACGCTGCAAGATCTGAGCAGTGACAGCATCCACATCAGGAAAATGGACGCCAAACTATCGCTCCAGCGCACCCCGGAAGGTCACGTAACCGTACAGCTGCATCCCATCTATCGTGATATAAAGAAACATCCGCTGCTGCTGGATGTCGAGGCGGAACAGCTCGAACAGGGCACATTGACCCACGTACTGAAAACCTATCATACGGCTGACGGAAAGAAGAAATCATGGGTTATCGAGTACGATCCCGAGACCAGGGAATTCATATCCTCAGACCCTGCAAGCGTAAAAGTCCCAGCAAAAGTCAATGGTGAGAAGCTGTCCGAACTCCAGAAAGAGCAATACCGGAGTGGAGATGTCGTTCAGCTTGCGGACGGGACACGCCTGCAGCGCCGTGCAAGCAGCCGAAGCGGGGTAACTTCCAACAGGGAGGCACTTATGTATTCGCTCATACTCGATGGTGGTATTTCCTACCTGCTGCTCCGCAGCCTACGCAACCTCTTCGGCAACAAAGCCTCACAAAAAGACCCCTATACAGAGGGTTATCAAAAAGCAATGCAGGACATGCGGCAATGGCAACGCGCAAAGCAGACGCCGCCGCAACAAGCATCCATCCCCCAGTGGGAAATCGAGCAGGAACAGCAGCAGAGGGTAAACGGCAAAAGCCGCTCCCGATAAACAATGATGCTGTTGTTACAGTATGTCGATAGGCGGGTGCAGGATTACTTTGCACCTTGGCTGGACGACACCGCCGGTGCAGTACCTATTCTGACGGGTACGGTAGGCGTAGTAGAACCGCGTATGGCACGGCAGCACTTCCTGTTCCATACCGCTATCGATGCTTTGTGCTTCTGTCACTTCCATCCTAATCTCCTCTCAAGAGCCGGCAGCAATGTGTTTACCGTAATAGGTTTACGTCCCACTGCAAGCCAGCTGCTGGAACTAAAACACCGTTATTCCAACGCTAGGTCGGTCGGCGTATTCGACGACGACCTCTGCGGCAGGGTGCTCGACAGCAAGGTCGCGCTGTGGCAGATGGGCCGGGATGCCTCATTTATATTGGACGACGGTGAGGTCGCGTTTGCCTATAGGGCCAGTACTTTCCGTGTTCCCGCACCCCGATTCTCCCTGCACCGATTCCGCACGCTCACCGGGGTGCGGTCTACCTATCGCACCCTCAAACCGCGGGGCTTCGTGTCCTTTACCGCGATGGTCGTCCATCGCTTGAATGACCTGTGCCACCAAACTTAACATTATGATCCCCGAACAATTCAAGCAGAATACCAGCCTTGAGATCAAGGTGTTCGGCTTTCCCGTACAAGCCAATTACCGGTTCTATTGGCCCGGTAAAAAGGAGGAAGACCAGAAAGACCCGCTATTCAGCCACATCGAATACCGGGCTGAATCGCCCATCATCAGCGAAACGGGATACCGATCCCATTTCTTCCATACCCAAGTGCTTGACGGAACCGACTACACCTCCATCGAGGAACTGGTGACTGCCATCGGCGAGAACCTTGCTATCGAGAACGGGTACAAGCCGCCGCCACGAGGACAGACGACCCTTTTCTAATTAACATTGATTTTTCAAACCCCTTTTTAAATCCAATACAGCATGAACGAGAACAATTTGGAATACCTCAAGAAGACCCTCGAAGGGCTGGGCTTTGGCACTAAGCTCCACGACGTACTGGAAACCGCTATCCAGCGTGAAATGCCCAAATTCAGCTTGGGCGTGAACACCCGGATGAGGCCTGCTGAAAGTAGGGACTTCGGCGATGCGAGAACGGAAGTTCTCGACTTCCGGATCAATTTTAACCGCTCCAAAGAAAGCGATATGTATTTTCTTAACGATTACCGGGTCACGCTACTGAAAAAGGACGACCCCATCGTTCGGGAGCAAACTTTCGATCTAGCGCGGGATCACCGCATCACGGCGTACCAAGCCTTCAAGCTGCTTTCCGGATTTTCACTGGAGAAAGAGGTTTTCCTTCGCAATAAAGGCGAGGGCCAGCAACAGGGAGCGCAACCTGATAAGATACCCATGTGGTTCAGACTCAATCTCGATATCACCGATGCCTACGGCAATCACCCACTGCGCACGTTCCGTCCGGAATACGGTTATGACCTAAACGAAGCACTGGGCAAATACCCAATCAAGGGACTTGACACGCCTGAAAAGATGCAAGAGGCCATGATCGCGCTGCGAAATGGCAACTATGTTCACACCACGTTGGCCGTTGGCCGGAAAAGCGTGCCTGTTTCCATCGCAGCTAACCCGCAGATGAAGACCATCGACATTTACGACAAGGACATGGCCGAAATCCGGGACGAAACGATATTCCCGGAAAAGGCGACGGCGAAAAAGGAGAAGCGGGAGGCACCATCGGAATCAGTTGAACACAAAAACGGTAAAAAAACCGAACCGCTGCCATGGCAGCAAGAACCGGAGCAGGAGACTGGCCGGAAGCGGGGGAGGTAGCCATTGCCCGGAGGACTGCGGTCGTCCCTAAACCGCTGCGCACCACGCTATCGCCGGGTGCGTTCCAGCGGCGGGACGCCCGCAAACCTCCTGGGCATCGCACGCGTGGACATAAAGCGCACCCCCAACCACCGGCAAATACCGCCCGTGCGCTTTAAGACAACGCTTTTATCCACCGCACAAGACTATCCCATAACAGAATATATTATTCTTACCAAACCATTCAGCATGAACAAATTATTCCAGCGCGTAGACCGGATCAGGGCATCTGGCTACGCCACACTCAACCTTGAACCGTCTTCGCCGCATTACCACCTCAATGGCAAGCGCTTCCCCGTTCAGGGCATGGATAAGCCTGCCCTCAAGAGCCGCGTCACGCTGCTCGTGGAAGGCAAACCCATGGACTTTACCATCAACGAGATTCTCTGACCCTTTACAACAATAGATATGAACATGATCAGGCTAAAGACTCCCATCAGCTATTACGGCGGAAAACAGAAGCTTGCCGCTCGCATCGTCTCGCTCATACCGCACCACACGCTCTACTGCGAACCGTTTATCGGCGGTGCCGCCATCTTCTTTGCCAAGCGCCCCTCTAAGGTTGAGGTCATCAACGACACCAACGGCGAGCTGATCAACTTCTACCGGGTAGTCAAGGAGGGCTTTGCCGGACTGGAAACCGAAATACGAAACACCCTCCATAGCCGCGACATGCACCGCAAGGCATGGGTCGTTTACAACAATCCCGACATGTTTTCGGACGTAAAACGGGCCTGGGCCGTATGGGTGCTCAGCTCGCAATCGTTCAGCAGTAAGCTCAACGGTAGTTGGGGATTTGACGTGACTTCCAACACAACCACCAGAAAAATCAATACCAAAAGAGACGGACTTACCAAGGTATTTGCAACCCGGCTGGAAAGGTGCCAGCTTGAATGCGCCGATGCGCTGTATGTCATTGCCAGCAGGGATACCCAGGATAGTTTCTTCTATTGTGATCCGCCTTATTACAATTCTGACCTCGGCCATTACGACGGGTACAGCGAGCGGGATTACGAGGAATTGCTATACCTACTCAGCAAGATTAAGGGCAAATTCCTGCTCTCATCCTATCCCTCTCCGCCACTTGAGCGGTATACCAAACAACATGGTTGGCAGAAATGGTCGGTCAGGCAGAAGGTCTCCGTCAATGCCAAAGGCGGCGACCAAAAGACCAAGACCGAAATGCTCGTGGCCAATTACCCAATCGGTGAGCAATTGACCGCTTTTGAAAAACCGCTAAATCCCGAAATAGATGTATGAATATAAAAAGATGGAAGTCGATCCGAATATGCTGTTCTACCATGGTACGCACGCATTCTTCGAACAGTTTGAGGATCACTACCGCGGCAGTAATACCGCTTGGGATAATACCGTGCATGGTTTTTTCTTTTCCAGCAAAAAAGAAAACGTCCTGATGTTCGGCGACACCATCGTCACCGCGCACTTGGACATCAGAAATCCCCTCGACCTGCGCATCCATTCCATTTTCAACGAGGAAAGCCAGGCGTCCCTGATCTGGGAAATCGGTACCGGGGAAAAACTGGACAATCCCACAGCGCTACGGGCTTTGTATGATGAAATAAGTTTGGGAGAACTCGGCGAGATGCACGACGCCCTGAATAACGAAGATGCCCACAGGATGATGGTCGAAGCGCGGTATGATGGCATTATTTCCGACTTTGGTAAGAATGAACCGGAATATGTCGTTTTCACTGCCTCTCAAATTGATATCCTGTCTATCGACAGGCCATTGTCCATGGGACCTAGTCGCTGACGATTCTATTCATTGCATCTACCGGCAAAAAGAAAAATAGGCCATTCGGGAATCCCATGTAGCTTTCGGAAATCCAACGGTGTGGGGAAAAGGTAAGCCGTTGCCGTCTCAATAATTCCTGCCGCCCCGTGACTGCGAACCTAGCCAATCATCGAAAAGCCTTTCCCGTTTGCGACGTTTTGCAGCCTCCTGAGACCGTTTAACCACTCCCCAAAAGAACAGTGCCCACACCCCAAAGCCCACGGCATACGCCGGCCACGGATTGGACATGGACAATGCGGCAAGGAATGCCCCGGAGCCGATAATGCTGGTGATACACAGGTAAACGAATGTCTTCATAACAAGGTCTCCTTATATAGACAAATATAGCTAATAATATGCTGTATATCAAATTATTGTGGTTTTTAATTCAGATAGAAGCGATAGATCCGCCGCTCTTTATTCATAGACAACCCAACATGAAATACATAAACAAAGAAGATATAACAAGGAAACACGATCTTACTGTGGAAGAAGTAAAGTCCTTCCCCATGTTTGAAAATGTTACAGATGAACAAGCGCAGGAGGTCATCCGAACTATTCGTGTTTTTGTGGAAATAGCACTCGATTGTTATAAAAATCAGAAGCAAAAGCAAGGTAAATCAAGTGATTTTTAGTATATTAGAGCATTGTCTAACACGAACCTTTAATTTGATCGCTAATGTCAGATATGCTATTTTTTGACGCCTTTGCCAAAGGTAAGAAAGAGGCCAAGGCACTGAAGAACAGTAAGGACTGTGTTATCTACACACGGGTGAGCAGTCAGCAGCAAGCCGACAACCTCAGCCTGGCCACACAGCTGAAAGCCTGCACCCTGTATGCTGAGAAGATGGGATATAATATCGCTTCCACTTTCGGGGGAACTTATGAAAGTGCCGAGACGGACGAGCGGAAGCAGTTCACCGCCATGATTTCCTTCGTGAAGAGGTACCGGGGGAAGATATCCTATATCCTTGTATACAGCCTTGAGCGCTTCTCGCGTAATGATAATTCTATCTGGCTCACTAATGAGTTGAGGAAACTAGGTATTGAAATTGTCTCCGTAACGCAGCCCATCGATACTTCTAATGCATCCGGACAAATGCAGCAGAAGATGCTTTTTTTGTTCGGCGAGTTCGACAACCAGCTGCGTAGACAGAAGTGCATGGCAGGTATCAGGGAGATGCTCCTTCGCGGGGACTGGCCAACCAAACCACCTCTCGGCTACGATATCATCCGGCAGCACGGTAAGCGCAAGATTGTCGCCAATGCCAAGGGTCGGCTCATCCGGCAGGCATTCGAATGGAAAGCCTATGATAACCTCTCCACGGAGAGTGTTAGGGCAAAGCTTGCCGAAAAAGGGTTTAAGGTCGGCAAACAACATATGTCCAATATCCTGCGGAACCCGTTTTATTGCGGCCTGATGGCGCACAACATGCTGGAAGGTAAGGTGGTGGAAGGTAATCACGAAAGACTGATATCTCGGGAAGTATTCCTGAAGGTGAACGGCCTGCTGAAAGAAAACCATCAAGGATACACCGTCAAAGAGGAAAACGCCAATATCCCGCTCAAGCGATTTCTGATTTGCGATCATTGCGGAAAGCCCCTCCGCGGCTATATTGTCCAGAAAAAGAATCTACACTATTACAAATGCTGCACAAAAGCCTGCAATAACAACAAAAGCGCAAAGGTTCTCAACAGCCTTTTTGAAAGGATCCTGGACACGTTTAAAATCGATAAGGCAACGGATGTTATTGATCTGATAAAGCAGCAGACCGTGGCCGTATTCAATCAGTTGACCGCCGGTAAGCAAGATGACTACCAACATCTGCAGCAACAGCACCGGGAAATCGTAATCAAGATCAATAGACTCGAGGAGAGATATATCGAAGAGGAAGTAGGGGGTGAACTGTACCACAAATACCATCAACGATACAACGATGAGAGGAAAGAAATAGAGGAAAAACTGATGACGCTGTCCCGGCAGGTGTCGAACCTTGATGATAGCATCGGATTCGTTATCAAATTCGCCCTTGAATTGCCTTTAAAGTGGGTTTATGCCGATTATAACACCAAGCAGCGCATCCAGTTTTTACTCTTCCCTCAAGGCATTAGGTACAGTAAGAAAACAGATGAAAGTCGAACCTCGAGAATAAATTTGTTGTTTTTGTATATTGCTTATTTTCAGCAAATTACAACAAAAAAGAAAAGAGGCATACCAGAACTGGGTCTGAATTTTGCCTCTTTTTCCACTTTGGTAGCGGGGATTGGACTCGAACCAATGTCCGCCAGCTGGCGGATATGAGCCCGACGGTCTACTCCCGCTCCGGACCATCGATGAGATTCCGGATAAATTGCCGCCCTTTGGCGGATTTGA
>Ga0182739_1000337_pt1 | contig 68689 bp, 68 predicted proteins | sample eDN5th30CBELigBY_FD_128873 | JGI IMG/M metagenome (GOLD analysis project Ga0182739, IMG submission 128873) | Enriched backyard soil microbial communities from Emeryville, California, USA - eDNA 5th pass 30_C BE-Lig BY (version 2) (version 2) | ecosystem: Environmental > Terrestrial > Soil >... | reverse complement strand
CCCCGGCGCTAGACAGCCATGGGCGCCGTCAGCGTCCAGGGCCGCAGGGCCTCGATCTGCGCGGCCAGTTCCAGCAGTTGCGCCTCGGCGCCGAGCGGCCCCATGACCTGGATGCCGATCGGCAACCCGTCGGCGGACATGCCGAACGGAATGGAAATGGCCGGCATGCCCGTCAGGTTGGCCAGCGGCGCAAACGGCGAATAGCCGATGACGCCCTTCTTGCCCAGACGGTAGGCCAGATAGTCGGCGTTGTCCATGGCGTAGCGGCCGATGGGCGCGGGCGGCTGCGCCAGCACCGGGCTGAGGAACAGGTCGAAGCCCTGGGCGCCATCGCGATGCAGGAATCGCCCGACGCGCCGGGTGATCTCATGGCAGGTATCGACGCAGGCCACGTATTGCGCGCCGGAGATTGCGCGGGCGTATTCGCGCGCGCCCAGTGTGGTGGGTTGCAGTTCGTCGGCGGCCAGGCGCCTGCCCCGCGCGGCGACGAAACTGTCGATGGCATTGGCCGCCGCGCTGGCGATCAGCGGCAGCATGGGCGACAGGACTTCCTCGGAGCCCACGGGCGGCGCGGCCGGCACCAGTTCGTGCCCCAGCGCGGCAAGGAACGCGGCGGCCTCGTCCAGCGTGGCGGCCACGTCGGGATGGATGGCGCCGCCTTCGTAGGTGGTGTTGACGAAGGCGATGCGCCGCCGGGGCGCCGCGCGCGGATCCGCGGCCACCCGGGCCACCACCGCGCGGAAGGATTCCGGGGGCTGGGCGGGCGCGGCATACGGCGCGCCCACGTCGGCGCCCGCGCTGATGTCGAGCGAGGCCGCGCAGTCGCGGACGGACAGGGTCATCATGTGTTCGGTGGCCAGGCCGCCCCAGCCCTCGCCCTTGAGCGGGCCCAGCGGCATCAGGCCGCGCGAGGGCTTCAGGCCCAGCACGCCGCAGCACGACGCCGGAATGCGGATCGAGCCGCCGCCGTCGCTGCCATGCGCGATGCGCACCATGCCGCTGGCCAGCGCCGCGCCCGCGCCGCCGCTGGAGCCGCCGGCGCTGTGGCCCCGCTTCCAGGGGTTCTGGGTGGCCGGTCCGTAGACGGGGGATTCCGTCGTGGGGCTCAGGCCAAGTTCGGCGCTGGTGGTGCGGCCGAAAGGAATCAGGCCGGCGCGGCGATAGCGCTTGACGAGGTCGGCGTCGACATTCCACTGCACCTGGCCGTACAGCACCGAGCCCATCGCGCTGGGCAGGCCGATGGCGGCGGTGCCCAGGTCCTTGAGCAGGGTGGGCACGCCCAGGAACGGCCGGTCGCGCAACTGCGCCAGGCGCTGGTCGGACGACAGGGACGCCAGTTCGTCGTCCAGCGCCTGCGCCAGCCGCAGGCCGGCTTCCGCCTGCACGCCGCAGGCCGCGTTGATGGACGGGTTGCGGGCCGCGACGCGCTCCAGCGCCTGCTGCATGGCAGCCAGCGCCGTGGTGGCGCCTTGGGCGATGTCGGCGCCCAGCGCCGTCGCGTCGAGGGGAGAGGAATCATGGCGTTCTGCGATGCTCATGCTGACGATGCTCCAGGGATCGACGGCGAAGTGCCGCATGCATGAGGATATCGGCTGCGGGGACGGGCAACAAGCGCGCCCCCGGGCGGGAATGGGTCCGAATCTTCCGGACGCCCGTTTCAGGCGGCGCCGGCGGACGGCGCGCGGGGCGCGTCGGTGTCCTCGTCGGCCTGCGCCGCATCGGCCGCGTCCGTGCCCAGCAGGCGCAGCGCATCGGCCTCGGGCAGCGCTTCCACGCCCTTCAGATTCCGGAGCATCGCGCGGGTGCGCACCTCGGTCTGCCCGATCTTGTTGCTGGCCGTGTCCAGGGTCTTCTTGACGCTGGCCAGGGATTCGCCGAACTTGCCGAATTCGGTCTTGACCGCGCGCAGCACCTGCCATACCTCGGACGAACGCTGCTCGATCGCCAGCGTGCGGAAACCCATCTGCAGGCTGTTCAGCAGTGCTGCCAGGTTGCTCGGACCCGCCACGTTGACGCGCAGGTCATGCAGCTTGTCCAGCAGGCCAGGCCGGCGCAGCACCTCGGCATACAGGCTTTCCGTGGGCAGGAACATGATCGCGAAGTCGGTGGTGTGAGGCGGTGCGATGTATTTGCCGGCGATCAGGCGCGCCTGCACTTCGACCGCCCTGCCCAGCGCGGCGCCGGCCGCCTTCACGCCGTCGGCGTCCGCCGCTTCCTGCGCGTCCATGAGGCGCTCGTACTCTTCCTTGGGAAACTTGGCGTCGATCGGCAGCCAGACGGGATCGCCGCCGTCGCCGCGGCCCGGCAGGCGGATCGCGAATTCGACGGCCGCGTCGCTGCCCGGGACGGGCTTGACGTTGGCGGCGTACTGGTCGGGCGTCATGTTGTCTTCGATCAGCCTGGCCAGTTGCACTTCGCCCCACGTGCCGCGGGACTTCACGTTGGTCAGCACCCGCTTCAGGTCCCCCACCCCGGCCGCCAGCGCCTGCATTTCGCCCAGCCCCTTGTGCACGGCCTCCAGGCGGTCGGAGACCAGCTTGAAGGATTCACCGAGCCGCTGCTCCAGCGTGGCGTGCAGCTTTTCGTCCACGGTGCGGCGCATCTCGTCCAGTTTGGCGCTGTTGTCCGACTGCAGGGACTGCAGACGCTGGTCCACGGTGGCGCGCACTTCCATCAGGCGCCGCTCGTTGATCTGGATGAGTCCCTGCAACTGCTCCGAAAACCCCGCGGCAAAGCGCGCCAGCGATTCGGCCGATTCGGCGCGCGCGGCCTGCGCGTCGCGCGACAGGCCCGCGCGCAAGTCGCCATGCGACTGCGACAGTTCCACGCGCAGGGCGCGCGTGGAGTCGGAAAACTCGCTGCGCAGGCCGCGCTGGCCCTCCGCGATGTCTGCGCGCAGCGCGCGCTCGGTTCTTTCCAGGCCCTCCAGCACGGCGTCCAGGCGAGCATCGAAAGCGGACGGACGCAGCCACGCCAGCACCGCGGCCACAAAGGCCAGCACGGCGCCGCCGGCGGCGACCCAAAGCAGAATGTCGTTCAAAAGAGGCGTCTCCAAAGCGCGAATTGTAGGACTCATCCCGGCCCGCGTTCCAGCCGATCGCAGCGGCGGGCGGAAAGACGCGGCAAGGACAACCGGATTACACTGGCGGCCAGCCCAACAGATCCGCCCGCCGCATTGAACTCCGCCGATCGCTCCGCCTGCACGCCTGACGTTTCCTTCCAATCCGTGTTCGGACCGCTGGACCTGGATTCGGAAACGCCGCTGGCCACGGGCGGAGACCGCCACATCTTCCAGCACCCGCATTCGCCGGCCCTGCTCGTCAAGGTCATGGACATGCACGCGCGCGCCATCTACCTGGATGCCCGGCCGTTCAAGCGCTGGTACAAGCAGTATCAGCGCGAAAGCGCCTACCGCGTCTACCTGAACGAAATCTCGGAATACGTCACCACCACCACCCGCCCCTCCGGCGTGTGGCAGGTGCCGATGGCGCGCGTGGTCGGCGTTGCGCAAACCTCGCTGGGCCTGGGCCTGGTGGTGGAAAAGATCACCGATGGCGCCGGCAACATGGCGCCGACGGTGACCGACCTTGCGCTCAAGGGCCAGTTGGACGATGCCCTGAAGGCGCAACTGGATGAATTCTTCGACGATCTTGCCGACGCGCATGTCGTGGTGCACGACATGTCGGCCAGCAATATCGCGGTGGGCCTGAACGCCGACGGCAAACCGGGGCTGTATCTTATCGACGGCTTTGGCGTGCTGCCCCTGATTCCGCTGTATGCCTGGAGCAAGCGGCTCAATCGCCGGCGTATCCAGCGCAAGTATGCGCAGTTGCGCGAATCGCTGGCCAGGCGCGTGCGCGAAGCCGGCTTCTAGCCGCCCGCCGGCGCCTCGGGCAGGACGATGCCCTGGCGGTCTACCCAGACATAGTCATGCCCGGCGCGCTGGCCGCGCCGCAACGGATTGCGCGTGCAGAAGGCGGCGTAGGCCGGGTCCACGAACCGATAGCTCAGATGTTCGTCGCGCCCGGCCGGAATGCCCAGCCGGGTGGTGCACACGAGGTAAGGCGGCACCTCGCCCACGTCTTCGACATACAGCGCTTGAGGATCGAAACGGCGGGCGTCCCAATCCGGCACCTTCAGGCCCAGCGATCGGCAAAGCAGCGTCTGGCCCGCGCAGAGCGCGCCCAGCGGCCGCGGCCGGCCTTGCGCGTCGGGGTTCAGTTCGCGCATGCGGGCAAGCGCCTCGGGGCCGGACAGCGCATCGGTCCAGGGATAGGCGGACTTGATCAGCACGGCATTGCCCGGACCGCCCGCGCTGAAATTCAGCGAATCCCCGCCCCGCGCGTAATACATATAGATGGTGCCGCCGTCCATGAACAGGGCGCGGCGCTTGTGGGTGTAGCCCAGCGAAGCATGGCTGCCCCGCTCTTCCAGATAGTAGGCTTCGGTCTCGATGATGCGGGCCGACAGCCACAAGCCGCCGACCCGGTGGCGGATCACCTTGCCCGGCAGCTCGCGCGCAAGCTGGGCCGCATCGCGGTCGAAGAAGGCGTCGGGCAGCGCCCGGCCGGCCAGCCCCGTGGACTCAGGCGAAACGTTCGCCGTAGCGCTTTTCACTGAAACCAACGCTCACCTCGCCATCCGGCGTCACCGTGACCGGCCGGCGCACCAGCGCCGGGTACTCGGCGATCAGCTTGGTCCACTGCGCGTCGGTGTGGGCCGTCTTGCGCTCTTCGGGCAGATTGCGCCAGGTCATGGAAGCGCGGTTGACCAGCTTTTCCCAGCCCCCGACCTGCTCGGACCAGGACTTGAGCGTGGCGGCCGGCACCGGATCGTCGCGGTAGTCGACGAAGGCGTGATCGACGCCGTGCTCGGTGAGCCAGTCGCGGGCCTTGACGCAGGTGCTGCACTTGGCCAGGCCGTACAGGGTGGTTTGCTTCATTTGGATTCGGACTCCTTGCGCCATTGCATGCGGTTGGCGAGGATCACGCAGGTGCCCACCGCCAGGATGAACAGGGTGGCCAGCGCGTTGATCTCGGGCTTGAGCCCCAGGCGGACCCGGGAGAAGACCTCCATGGGCAGCGTGCTGGACCCGGGGCCGGACAGGAACGACGAGATGACGACGTCGTCCAGCGACAGCGTGAACGACAGCAGCCAGGCCGACGCCAGCGCGGGCGCGATGAGCGGCAGCGTGATCTTGAAGAACACAGTGATCGGCGTGGCGCCCAGGTCCAGCGCCGCTTCTTCCAGCGAGCGGTCCAGGTCGCGGATGCGGGTCTGGATGACGACGGCCACGAAGGCCATGCACAGCGTCACGTGTCCCACCCAGATCGTGAACATGCCGTTCTGCTCGGGCCAGCCCAGCGCGCCGCGCAGTTCCACGAACATCAACAACAGCGAAATGCCCAGCACGACCTCGGGGATCACCAGCGGTGCGCTCAGCATGCCCACGTACAGCGCAAAGCCGCGAAAGCGCCCCATGCGGCTCAGCACGTAGCCGGCCCAGGTGCCGATGATGACCGCCGCGGTGGCCGTCAGCACGGCGATGCGGAACGACAGCCAGGCCGCGCGCAGCAGCGCGTCGTCGTTGACCAGCGAGTGATACCAGCGCAGCGAAAACCCCGTCCACGACGTGACGGACGGGGATTCGTTGAACGAAAACACCATCAGGCTGAGGATAGGCACGTACAGGAAAAAGTAGCCCAATCCCAGGACCAGGGCGCGCAGCGTCTTGTTGGGACCGTTCATGCGCGGCCTCCGGCCTGGCGCTGCTGCCTGACCTGGCTGTACTGGAAGTAAACCAGCGGCACGAGCAGCAGCAGCACCATCACGCACGTCACGGCCGAGGCCATCGGCCAGTCGGCGTTGTTGAAGAATTCATTCCACATCACGCGTCCGATCATCAGCGTGTTGGCGCCGCCCAGCATTTCCGGAATCACGTATTCGCCCACGGCGGGGATGAACACGAGCATGGCGCCGGCGATCACGCCCTGGCGCGACATCGGCACCGTGATCTGCCAGAACGCCTGCCAGGGTTTGGCGCCCAGGTCGTAGGCGGCTTCCAGCAGGCGCAGGTCCATCTTCACCAGCGTCGCGTACAGCGGCAGGATGAAGAACGGCAGATAGGCATAGACCATGCCGATGTACACCGCGAGGTCGGTGCGGTAGATCTCGAGCGGACTGGAGATCAGGCCCAGGCCCTGCAGCAGGTTGTTGAGCAGGCCGTCGTTGCGCAGGATGCCCACCCAGGCATACACGCGCAGCAGCAGCGAAGTCCAGAACGGCAGGATCACCGCCAGCAGCAACAGGTTGCGCACCCGCGCCGAGGAACGCGCGATGTAGTACGCGATGGGATAGCCGATCAGCACGCAGACCAGCGTGGTGATGCCGGCGATCTTCACCGAGCTGAGGTAGGTCCGGACGTACTGGTCTTCCGTGAACAGCAGGATGTAGCCGCGCAGGTGCAGGCTGAACTGGATGGCCTCGTCCTGGAACTGCGCCAGCGACGTGTAGGGCGGGATGCCGAATTTCATTTCGGCAAAGCTGATCTTCAGCACCAGCAGGAAGGGCAGCAGCAGGAACAGCACCAGCCAGGCAAACGGCGGCACCACGGCCAGGGCCCGGCCCGACGGGAGCCAGTCGCGGGGCGAAAACCGGATCATGACGCAAGCACCGTCGCGCTGTCGGCGTCCCAGCTCACGAAGATCTCTTCGTCGATGCCCGGCGCATCCATCTGGGCGAGCAGGCGGCTGGGCACGCTGGCCTCGACCGTCTTGCCGGAATCCAGGCGGATCTGATAGAGCGCGTAGCTGCCCATCCAGGCCATGTGGCTGACCATGCCGTGCGCCCAGTTGTAGTCGCCGTCGGGCTGCTCGCGCGACACCAGCAGGCGCTCGGGGCGGATGGACACGTGCACTTCCATGCCCAGGGGCTCGCTCACGCCGTGGTTCACGTAGAGCGGCCGGGTCAGTTCGGCGCATTCGATGGCAACGTGGTCGGGTTCGTCGACCACGATGGTGCCGGTGAACATGTTGGTCGAACCGATGAAACTGGCGACGAAACGCGAATTCGGGAAGGCGTAAACGTCCTGGGGCGTGCCGCACTGGACGATCTGGCCCTCGGTCATGACGGCCAGGCGGTGCGCCATGGTCATGGCCTCTTCCTGGTCGTGGGTGACCATGATGCAGGTCACGCCGACCTGCTCCAGGATCTTCACGAGCTCGATCTGCGTCTTCTGGCGGATCTGCTTGTCCAGCGCCGACATGGGCTCGTCCAGCAACAGCAGCTTGGGACGCTTGACCAGGCTGCGCGCCAGCGCCACGCGCTGCTGCTGCCCGCCGGAGAGCTGGTTGGGCTTGCGGCGGGAATAGCCCGCCATCTGCACCAGGTCCAGCGCCTCGAACACGCGGTCATGGATTTCCGCGCGGTCCACGCCTTCCTGCTTGAGGCCGAAGGCCACGTTGGCCTCGACCGTCATGTGCGGGAACAGCGCATACGACTGGAACATCATGTTCACGGGCCGGCGGTACGGCGGCACGCTGGTGATGTCCTCGCCATCGAGCAGGATCTGGCCCGAGGTGGTTTCTTCGAAACCCGCCAGCATGCGCAGCAAGGTGGACTTGCCGCTGCCGGAGCTGCCCAGCAGCGCGAAGATTTCGTTGCGCTTGACGGACAGGTTGACGGAACGCACGGCAACCACGTCGCCAAAGATCTTCACCACGTCGGAGACCCGGACGAACTCGTCCGGGTCCGCCGAGTGCGGCGCCGAGTAACGGCTGTCGTTCATGATGACTAATTTCCCAACTTCAGCTCGGACCACAACTTGTTCTGCAGGCGCGCGATGTTCAAGGGCAGCGCCTTGATCACGTACAGCGTCTTGGAGACCTCGGCCGGCGGGTAGATCATGGGATTGTCGGCCACGTCCTTGTTCACGTACTGCCGCGCCTCTTTGTTGGCGTTGGGGTAGAACATGGTGTTGGTGATGGCCGCGTGGACCTTCGGCGTCTCGATGTAGTTGATGAAGGCCAGCGCCTCTTCGGGGTGCGGGGCGTCCTTGGGGATGACCATCAGGTCGAACCACGCCGGCGCGCCGCCCTTGGGAATGAAGTAGTTCACTTCGTAGGGCTTCTTGGCGTCCTGCGCGCGCTTGCGGGCGATCATGACGTCGCCGGAGAAGCCGTAGACCATGCACAGGTCGCCCACGGCCAGCTCGTCGATGTAGCCCGACGAGCTGAACTGGCGGATGTACGGGCGGATCTTCTTCAGGACTTCCATCGCGGCCTGGTAGTCGGCGGCGTTGGTGCTGTTGGGGTCTTTGCCCAGGTACTTGAGCACGGCCGGAAAGACCTGCGCGGCTTCGTCCAGCATGGAGATGCCGCATTCCTTCAGCTTGGCGGCGTTCTCGGGCTTGAAGAGCATGTCCCAGCTGGCGAGGTCCACCCCGTCGCCCATGATCTGCTTGACCTTGGTGACGTTGTAGCCCAGGCCGTTGGTGCCGTAGCCCCACGGAATGGCGTGTTCGTTGCCGGGATCGACCGTGGCGACGAGCGCCATGACTTCGGGATCCAGGTACTTCCAGTTCGGGATCTTGGACTTGTCCAGCTTCTGGAAGAGGCCCGCCTCGATCTGGCGCGAGGCGTAATGGGTGGACGGGACAACGACGTCGTAACCCGACTTGCCGGCCAGCAGCTTGGCCTGCAGCGCGTCGTTGCTGTCGTAGACGTCGTAGCGGACCTTGATGCCGGTTTCCTTTTCGAAACCCGGGATCGTGTCCGGCGCCGTGTATTCGGCCCAGTTGTAGACGTTGACGACCTTATTCTGCGCCACGGCCGCCGATGTGGCCGCCGCAACCAGCACCGCGCCGAGCGCCCAGCGCATTCCCGCCTTCAGTTTCATTATGACCAGCCCCCTTGCTCTATGCGTATGCGACAGAAGTACCAAAAGGCGAAATGATAAAGCTTTTTAGCGATCACCTGACCAACTTTGGGGGGTAAATGGCGCCATTCCCCGGGCCTGCGTCCGCGGGCGGATCGGCCGGTCAGGGCTGGATTCCAACGCCCCACGCCGTCCAGTAACTGTCCCGCAGCCGCAGCCAGAACCGTTCGCCGGCCTCGCCGCCCACCTTGCGCAACGACCTGCGCAGCCGCTCCAGGTTGGCCTGGCGCTGCCGGTCGGTCAGCGCGCCCTGGGTGCCCCGGTCGAAATCGATGAGCCAGACCCGGCCGTCATTGCCGATGAGGATGTTGAACGCGTTCAGGTCGGCATGCCAGACGCCGGCCCGGTGCATGCGCGCGATGGCGTCGGCCACGGGCTGCCAGAGGGGCTCGGACAGCGCCTGCGCCAAGGGGCGCACGCCGGGAATGCGCTCGACGATGATGGCCGCGCGGTAGATCGGGCCCTGCCGCCAGTACGCGGCGGCCAGCGGGGCGGGCACCGGCAAGCCCTGGGCGCGCAGCGCGGCAAGCAGCCGGTATTCACGGAAGCTGCGCGTGCGGGATTCGCCGTTCCAGAGATAGGCGTCGCGGCTGATGCGGGCGATCATGCCGCCGCGGCGGTAGCGCCGCAGCACGCCCTGCCAGCCCTGGCCCTGCACGAACCACGCAGCCTGGCGTCCGCCGGCGTCCACCGGACGCGCCAGTTCGCCGTAGTGCGCGGGATTGAAGATTTCCGGCCCGGCGTCCGCCAGGCGGCCGGCATCGCTGAGCATGGCGCCCGCCAAGGGGCCGGTCCAGGACGTGCGCCGCGCGCCGGAACGATCATCACCCTTCACGGTTGCGCATCCAGTCGGCCACGCCGTAGAACGATTCGAGCAGGCGCTCGACCAGGACGGGCTCGATGCCCTCGTCTTGCATGGCGCGTCCGATGCACGTCACCCACTGGTCGCGCTCGACCTCGCCGATGGAGAACGGCAGGTGGCGCGCCCGCAAGCGGGGATGGCCGAAGCGTTCTATATAGTGGTCCGGACCGCCGAAGTACCCGCACAGGAACCAGAACAGCTTGTCGCGCGCCGCATCCAGGCTGGGGCCGTGGGCGGCGCGCAGCTCCTTGAGGTCGGGCTCCATGTCCATCAGGTCATAGAAACGGTCGACGAGGGCGCGCACGCCGGCTTCGCCGCCAAGAAGGTCAAACATGGTGCGGGAATTTTCCACGGGTTCTGAAATGGAATGGACGCGGGACGTCATCAGGTTTCTCGAAGGGTGACGAGCGGCGGCGTGCGCAGGACGCCGCGCAGGGCCAGCGCCCCGCCGGCCCAGGCGCCCAGCATGCCCGTGCCGATGCCCGCCAGCCAGGGCCAGAGGCTGAGGGTAAAGGCGAAGTCGAACACCTGGGTTGATAAAGCCCAAGCGATCGCCGTGGCGCCCGCGGCCGCCAGCAGGCCCGCCAGCCCGCCCACGGCCCACAGCTCGATGCGCTGGGACCGGGCAAGCTGGCGCCGCGTGGCGCCCAGCGCGCGCAGCACGGCGGCCTCGCGCATGCGCTCGTCACGCGTGGCGGTCAGCGCCGCGGACAGCACCAGCACGCCGGCGGCCAGCGTGAACATGAACAGGAGCTGCACCGCGCGGCCGACTTCGTTCAGCACGGACTGCAGTTGCTGCAGGATGGCGCCCACGTCGAACACGGTCAGGTTGGGGAACTCACGCACCAGGGCGGGCAGCACGGCCGCCTTGTCGGGCGGCAGGTAAAACGAGGTGATCCAGCTCTGGGGCATGTCGGCCAGCGCGGCGGGCGTCAGGATGGCGAAAAAATTGACGCGCATGGTATCCCAATCCACCCGACGCAGGCTGGTCACGGCCACCTCGACCTGCTGGCCGGCCACGTCGAAACGCATCTTGTCGCCCAGGTTGATGCGCAGGGACTGGGCCAGCCCCGACTCCAGCGAGACCTCGGCCGAGCCCGGCGCCAGCCAGCGGCCCTGCTCGATGCGATTGGAGGAAGGCAACGTCTCGCCATAGGACAGGTTGAACTCGCGGTCCACCAGGCGCTTGGCGCGCGGCTCTTCGTAATCGTCCGGCCCGACCGGTTTGCCATTGATGGCGATCAGCCGCCCGCGCACCATCGGCGACAGCGTGATGCGGCCCAGCCCTTCGCGCGTCAGCGCGTCCGTCACGGCCTGGCGCTGGTCGGGCTGCACATTGATGAGGAAGCGGTTGGGCGCGTCGGGCGGCATGGTGCGCTGCCAGCCCTGGATCAGGTCGGTCCGGGTCATGGTCAGCAACAGCAGCGCCATCAATCCGACGGCCAGCGCGCAGACCTGCGTGATGGTGGCCGCCCGGCGGCGCACCACGCCCGCCAGCGCGAAGCGCAGCGCGGGCAGCCCGGCAGCCAGCCGGCGCACCCGCGCCAGACCGAGGATGCACAGCCACGCCACCAGGGCGAACACCCCGAACGCCCCCAGGAAACCGCCGGCCACCACCCCGCCCAGCTTGGCGTCGCCCGCGAACCACCAGATCAAGAGCGCAAAGCCCGCCGCGCCCAGCGTGTAGCCGAAGGCGCTGCGCGCGCTGATCGTGTCCGCATCGCGCCGCAGGACCCGGGCGGGCGGCACGTGCCGCAGTTGCGCCAGCGCCGGCAGGGCGAACCCCAGCAGGAGCAGCACCCCGGTCAGCACGCCCTGCAGGGCCGGAATGGCCGACGGCGCCGGCAAGGTCGTGTCGATGACCGATCCCAGCAGCATCACCAGCACCTGGTGCACCGCGTAGCCGACCAGGCAGCCGGCCGCGGACGAAAACAGTCCCACCAGGGTGAATTCCAGCGTCAGCATGCGCGAGACCTGGGACTGCACGGCGCCCAGGCAGCGCATGACCGCGATGCCGTCGCGGTGGCGCGTCATGTACCGGCCCGCCGCCAGCGCCACGGCCACGGCCGAGATCAGCACCGCCAGCAGCGCGACCAGCGACAGGAAGCGCTGCGCGCGGTCCAGGGTGCGGCGCACCTCGGGTCGGCCCGATTCCAGCGTGGCCACCTTCTGGCCTCGCTTGAGGTTCTGTTTCAGCCAGGTGGAATACCCGGCCACGGCGTCGGGCTGGCCGGCGACCAGCATGGCATAGCCGATGCGGCTGCCGGGCGCGATCAGGCCGGTGGCCGGCAGGTCGCTGGCGCGCAGCAGCACGCGCGGGGCGACGTTGACGAACTGCATGCCCTTGTCAGGCTCATAGGTGATGACGCGGTCGATGCGCAGGCGGGCGTCGCCCACATTCAGGCTGTCGCCCACTTTCAGGTTCAACAGCGCCAGCAACTGGCCGTCGACCCAGACCGCGCCTTCGGGCGGCACATCGCGCGTGGGGGCATCGGGCGCGAACGGCGCATCCGCGACGCGCAAGGCGCCGCGCAGCGGATAGCCCGGCTCCACGGCCTTCAGCGCCGCGAGCTGCGCGCCGTCGCCCGCTCCCACCATGGAGGGAAACTGCCATGTACTGGACACGGTAAGCCCCCGCTCGCGCGCCGCGTCCTTGAACGCCGCGGGAACGGGCTCGTCGGCGTCCAGCACCAGATCGGCGCCCAGCATCTGCCCGGCGTCGCGCTCCAGCGCCCGCCCGACCCGGTCGGCCAGGAACCCCACGCTGGTGACGGCGGCCACCGCCACCACCAGGGCCAGGACCAGCAGCCGCAGCTCGCCGGCGCGGGCGTCGCGCATCATCATCCGGGCGCCCAGGCGCAATGTGGACCAGAAACCGGGGCGCTTGGCCTGTGACATATCAGGGAAATCCATCATTCATCTATGTTAACTAAGGGCCTGTAGGGCGTCCGAATCCCGATATCATCCCGGGGCGGGAGGCAAAGCCGCCCCTAAAGATAACCAATTCCGGAGAAGACAATGCGTAAATCCTGGCTTGCTGCCACGATTCTGGCCGCCTGCGCGGCCGCCACATCCCTGCCCTCGGCGGCCCAGACCACCCTGAAGATGGCCTACGCCCTGTCGACCTCGTCGCACTACGGCGCCGGCGCCGAAGCGATGGCCAAGTCCATCGAGGCCTCCACCAACGGCAAGTTCAAGGTCCAGCAATTCGCCAACAGCGCGCTGGGCGGCGAACGCGAAGTCATCGAGGGCCTGCAGATCGGCACGATCGACCTGGCCATCGTTTCGACAGGCGCCACCCTGAATTTTGTTCCCGAGACCGGCGTTTTCGACATCCCCTTCCTGCTGCGCGACCTGGACCACGCCCGCAAGGTGCTGGACAGCAAGATCGGCCAGGACATGCTGGCCAAGTTCCCCAGCCGCGGCATCGTGGCGCTGGCCTGGGGCGAACAGGGCTTTCGCCACCTGACCAACAACGTGCGTCCGGTCAAGACGCCGGCCGATGCCAAGGGCCTGAAGATCCGCACCACCGAGAACCCGATCCACATCACCGCCTTCCGCCAGATCGGCATCCTGCCCACGCCGATGGCCTGGCCTGAAGTGGCCACCGCCCTGCAGCAGGGCACGATCGACGGCCAGGAAAACCCGCTGTCGGTGATCACGTCGGCCAAGCTGTCGCAGATGCAGAAGTACCTGTCCCTGACCGGTCACGTCTACGGCCCGGCCCTGGTGCTGATGTCCGCCAACGTCTATGAAGGCCTGTCGGCCGCCGACAAGGCCAACTTCGACAAGGCCGGCAAGGAATCGGCGCAGGCCATGCGCGCCTACGTCGACAACATCGAGAAAACGGGCGTCGAGCAACTGAAGAAGGAAGGCATGCAGGTGTCCGAAGTGGACCGCGCCGCCTTCGCCGCCGCCGTGGAACCGGCCTACCCCGAGTACTACAAGAAGTTCGACAAGAAGCTGATCGACTCGATCCGCGACACCAAGTAAGCAGGCGCGGCCCCCGAGCGGGGCCGCTCGTCCTGCGGGCGGAACCGGCGCGCGCCGCGTGGCCGCCCCGCCTCTTACGCGACTATCGCCACCAGGATTTACCATGCGTTTGCTCTGCGCTTTCGACCGAGGCCTCTTCAGGCTGGTTTCGGTCCTGGCCCAACTCTTGCTCGTGGCCGCCGCGGCCGCCGCGTTCTACCAGGTCATCGCCCGCTTCGTGCTGCAATCGCCCGCCGACTGGAGCGAGGTCCTCACCCGCGCGCTGCTGATCTGGACCGTGCTGCTGGGCGTGGCCCTGGCCTTCCGCCACGGCGCCATGATCAGCGTGGAACTGCTGCGCAACCTGCTGGGCGGCAAGCGCCGCCGCGTGCTCGAAGCCGTCATCGGCCTGGTCTGCGCCGGCTTCCTGGGCTTTCTGGCCTGGATCGGCGGCAACATGACCTACCGCGTGCGCTTCCAGACCGTGCCCAGCCTGGACATCTCGATTTCCTGGATCTACCTGGCGATCCCCGTGGGCGCCACGCTTGCGGCCATCGCCGTACTGGCCCGCTGGTGCGCGGGCGAAGAAGAAGACGTCCCCGTGCGCAACGACGCGCAAGGCTGAGTCGTCCCTACAGAACCCCTGCAGCAGATATCGCCATGTCCCAATTAATGATTGTCTCGATGCTGATTTTCTTCGGGCTGTCCGTGCCGGTCGCCGTGTCGATCGGACTGGCCAGCCTGGCGGGCGTCGGCACCGCCGGCCTGCCTTGGGTGGTCGTCGCCCAGCAACTGTATGCCGCGCTGGACAAGTACCCCCTCGTCGCCATTCCCTTCTTCATCCTGGCCGGCAACCTGATGGAAGCCGGCGGCATCTCGGAACGCATGGTGGAGTTCGCCAAGAGCGTGGTGGGCGGCATCCAGGGCGGGCTCGCGTGCGCCTGCGTGCTGACCTGCATGATCTTCGCGGCTGTGGCGGGCTCCAGCGTGGCCACCACCTTTGCGGTCGGCGCGATCCTGATCCCCGCCATGATCCGGCACGGCTACCCCGCGCCCTTCGCGGCGTCGCTGCAGGCCAGCGCGGCCGAACTGGGCGTGATCATCCCGCCGTCGATCCCGATGATCCTGTACGCCGTGTCCACCGACACCTCCACCGGCGAGCTCTTCATTGCCGGCGTCATGCCCGGCATCCTGATCGGCGCGGCGCTGATGCTCTACGTCTGGCTCTATGCCAAGCGCAACAACCTGGGCAAGCGCGACGGCGAGGGCCGCCTGCCGCTGTGGCCGGCCTTCAAGAACGCCTGGCTCGCGCTGCTGATGCCGGTCATCATCCTGGGCGGCATCTACGGCGGCATCTTCACCCCCACGGAGGCCTCGGTCGTGGCCGTCATGTACGCCGTGTTCGTGGGCAAGTTCATCTACCGCCGCCTCAGCTTCCGCCAGCTTTCCGTCACGCTGCACAAGTCGGTGGTGTCCACCGCCGTCATCATGTTCGTGATCGCCAACGCGGGCGTCTTCAGTTTCCTGCTCAACCGCGCCGGTGTGCCGGACGCGCTGGGCGTGTGGCTGTCCCAGATCTTCGACACCAAGTTCACCTTCCTGATGGGCGTGAACGCCGCGCTGTTCGTGATCGGCATGTTCATCGAGACCTCGGCGTCCATCGTGGTGCTGGCGCCCCTGCTGCTGCCGGTGGCGCTGAAATTCGGCGTCGAGCCGGTGCACTTCGGGATCATCATGGTGGTCAACCTGGCGCTGGGGATGATCACGCCGCCGTTCGGCGTGAACCTCTTCGCCGCCAGCGCGGTGGCCAAACTGCCGCTGGAGCGCCTGATCAAGCCGCTGATCCCGTTTGTCGCCGTCGTGATCGTGTGCCTGCTGCTCATCACCTACTGGCCGGGACTTTCGCTGGGGCTGCGCGACCTGGTGTATGCAAAGTAATTTGCCCGTTCCAGCGACGCGAGGGCCAGCGCCTGCGCCAGCGCGGCCCGGTACGAATCGATGACCGGCACGCGGGGCGCTCGCGGCAGGCTGGGCAGATAGCCCGCCAGCGCAGCCCCCGCCACGATCACCACGTCAGCGCCCTGCTCCACGGCCGAATCCAGCGCGTTGGCGACCACGGCGGCCGACTCCGTTGACCGGGACGCGTAGTCCAGCGCATTGCCCGGCAACGCGTGGATCCCTGCGCAACGGGCTTCCACCCCCCACTGCCGGACCTGCTCGCGCAGCATGCCGGGCCAGCGCTGTCCCACCGTCACGATGGCGTAGCGGTCGCCGCGCTGCATCGCCGTCATGATGGACGCCTCGGCCATCCCGACCACCGGCGCATTCAGGCGCTCGCGCACCGCGCCGATGCCCGGCTCACCGAAACAGGCCAGCACGCAGGCGTCAAAGGGCGTCTCGGCCTGCGCCGCCTCGCTTTCGACCGCGGCCAGCACGGCATGCGCCGACATGGCCGCGTCCGCCCGGCTGGCGACATAAGGGGGACCGAAGGGCGCCGTGACGGCGCGCAACTGAACGGCGGTGCCGAAGAAGGCGCGCGCCTGGCCCGCCAGGCTGTCGGTCAGCGAAGCGGTGGTGTTGCCATTGACCACCAGGAGGCGATAGGGAGCGGGGCCCGACCGTTCGGCCGTCGGGCAATCCAGGGTGTGGGGCATGGGTCCTCTGCACGTCAGGGCATGTATACAAAGTATGTCAACAATGCACCCGACCCGCGTCGGCCCTCAAGCTATCGCTAACCCTTGCCGCGCCGCGAGGGCCGCAGCCGCCGCGCGGCGCGTGACGCCCCGCGCGCCCATCAGGCGGCAGGGGACGCAGAATGAGAAAAGCGCCCGGTCGGGGCGCCTTTCTCGTTCTGGGGGCTAGATTTCGCGCTCTTCCGTCTTGAGGTTGTTGTCGCGGGCGAAGTCCACCACGAACTTGTAGGCCAGCGGCTCCAGGTCGCGCAGGCGCAGATCGACCACGATCCCGCGCACGCCATCGATCACGACGGGAAGCACATAAGGCGAATAAGTGAGGTGGTTACCAGCACAGCCGGCGGGCCGGAACTGTGCCATCACGCCGGCGAGCCGTTCTGCCCAGTCGCTGGGACGGAAGCGGCTACCGCTTTCGGTAACGCCATGAATTACGAATTGTCTGACGCGAGTTGCCATGTGTTCTTTCACTGCGGGACGCCTTTCACGAAAGCCGGATCTTCGGCGTGATCAAACATCCGCCCCGCGCCGCGAATTGTATATGATTGATCCTTTGCCCTCTTTCGAAACGCGATTCGCCTTGAATCGGCCCCTTGAAAGCGGGCATGCTTTCGACGCCATTCACCCAGGAGGATCCGCGATGAGCTCGCCTCTGGCCAACATCTATGCCCGGCTGCCGGTTTCGTTCACGCACGGCCAGGGCGTATGGCTGTGGGACGCGGACGGCCGGAAGTACCTGGATGCCCTGGCCGGCATCGGCGTCTCGTGCCTGGGCCATGCCCACCCAAAGCTGGTCGCCGCCATCGCCGAGCAGGCCGCGCGCGTCATCCACACCTCGAACATCTACGAAATTCCCCAGCAGACGGCGCTGGCCGCCCGGCTGGCGGAACTGTCGGGCATGCAGGAAGTCGCGTTCAACAACAGCGGCTCCGAAGCCAACGAAGCGGCCATCAAGCTGGCCCGCTACTACGCCTACCAGCGCGGCAACAGGCACGCCCACATCATCACCATGGACTCGTCCTGGCATGGCCGCACGCTGGCCACGCTGGCGGCCACCGGCAGCGACAAGGCGCGCAAGGGCTTCGAGCCCCTGCCCAGCGGGTTCATCCAGGTCCCGTACAACGACCTGGATGCGGTGCGCGAGGCCGGCGATGCCGAGCCCCGCACCGCCGCGGTCCTGCTCGAAGTCCTGCAGGGCGAAGGCGGCATCCGCCCGTCCGACATCGCCTACCTGCAGGCACTGCGCCGCCTGTGCACCGAGCGCAGCTGGCTGCTGATGATCGACGAAGTCCAGTCCGGCATCGGCCGCACGGGCAAGTGGTTCGCGCACCAATGGGCCGACATCCGCCCTGACGTCATGACGCTGGCCAAAGGCCTGGCGGGCGGGGTTCCCATCGGCGCGATGCTGGCCGCCGGCCCCGCCGCCGGGGTTTTCACCCCGGGCAGCCATGGCACCACCTTCGGCGGCGGCCCCATGGTGTGCGCCGCGGGCCTCGCCGTGCTGGACGCGCTGGAATCGGAAAATCTCCTGGAGAACGCCCGCGCCGTGGGCGCTCACCTGCAAGACCGCCTGGCCAGTGCGCTGGCCGGCACGCCCGGCGTCACCGAGGTCCGCGGCCGCGGCCTGATGCTGGGCATCGAACTGGCCCGCCCCTGCGGCGTCCTGGCGCTACGCGCCCTGGAGGCCGGCCTGCTCATCAACGTCACGCGCGACCGCGTCATCCGCATGCTGCCGCCGCTGATCCTGACCCGGGACGAGGCCGACCGCATCGTCGCCATCCTGGTTCCGCTCATCCAACAGTTCCTGGCCGAAAAACCATAATCAACGTCCCATCCGGGCCACGAGCCCGGCCGGGCCCAATGACCTGCGACATCACCATGACTCCTCCCACGACTCAAAACGGCCCGCTGCGGCACTTTCTCCAGTTCAAGGACTTCTCGTCCGCCGAGATCGCCTACGTGCTGGACCGCGCGCGGCTGATCAAGGAAAAGTTCAAACGCTATGAGCCCCATATGCCGCTGCATGACCGCACGCTGGCGATGGTGTTCGAAAAGGCCAGCACGCGAACCCGCGTGTCCTTCGAGGCCGGCATGTACCAGATGGGCGGTTCGGTCATCAACCTGACCTCCAACGATTCGCAACTGGGCCGCTCCGAGCCCATCGAGGACACCGCGCGCGTCATCTCGCGCATGGTCGACATCGTCATGATCCGCACCTTCGAGCAGACGCGCATCGAGCGCTTCGCCTCGCACTCGCGCGTGCCCGTGATCAACGGCCTGACCAACGAATTCCACCCCTGCCAGATCCTGGCGGACATCTTTACCTACATCGAGCACCGCGGCCCCATCGCCGGCAAGACGGTGGCCTGGGTGGGCGACGCCAACAACATGGCCTACACCTGGCTGCACGCCGCCGAAATGCTCGGCTTCACGCTGCACGTGTCCACGCCGGCCGGCTACGAACTCGAAGCCGCCCGCATCGGCACGCCGTCCGACAAGGTGCTGCGCCAGTTCAAGGACCCCATGGAAGCGTGCAAGGGCGCGCACCTGGTCACCACCGACGTCTGGACCAGCATGGGCTACGAAGCCGAAAACGAAGAGCGCCGCGCGGCCTTCGCCGACTGGTGCGTGGACGCCGAAATGATGGCCGCGGCCGACCCGCAAGCCGTCTTCATGCACTGCCTGCCCGCCCACCGCGGCGAAGAGGTCACCGGCGAAGTCATCGACGGTCCCCAGAGCGTGGTCTGGGACGAAGCCGAAAACCGCCTGCACGTCCAGAAGGCGCTGATGGAATTCCTGCTGCTGGGACAGGTCGACTAAGGCCATCCCCCAAGGAAAAAGGGGCCCGGGCATCGCGCGATGCCCGGGCCCCTTTGTTTCGCGCCGCATGAGCGGCTGCCGGCTGCCGGCGGCTGCAGCCAGCTTCAGGCGGCTACAGGATCTTCCTGAACATCGTGCGCCGCGTGTTGCGGAACGACGGCCGCACGCGGCTGCTCCAGTCGGTCGCGCGCACGGCCAGCCATGGCGGACTGCCGAAGGTTTCCTGCGTATGCAGGTCGTAGCAGGCCAGATAGCGCGGCGATTCATCGCGGCATTCGTAGCGCTGCGCGCGCACGGTGCCCGGCACCGAGGCCAGGCCGGGCAGGTGCTCCTGGTCGTACCAGGCGTTCAGGTCGGCCTCCGCCTCCGGCGCCACATCGGTTTCGACGATGTAATGCCACGGCGCGTCCTGTCCCGCCGACGCGCCGGCCAGATCCAGCGTCAGGTGCAGCACGCGCCCACGCGCGCCCGGCGCCTGGGCCGCAAGGCGGTCCCGGACCGCGGACAGCACATCGCCGCCGCCGCGCACATAGACATAGGTCTCGTCGGCTTCCAGCGCCGCAAAGGCCGTGACGCGGGCGGTCGACAGCCCGTGCGTCAGGCGATCCGCCAATTCCTTGGCGCGTGCCTCGTCGAGGCGCTCGCCCAGCGACACCAGCAATAGGGTTTCCTGCACAGTCAGCTCTCCTTTCAATGCCCGACGCGCAAGGCGACCAGGAAGCGCGACACCATGTTGTAGGCGCCCACGGTCGCCGTCAGCTCCACCAGCTGCGCATCATCGTATCGCGCGCGCAGGGGCGCAAACACCGCATCCGGCACCTCGATGTCGCGGGTCATCGCGTCGGTCAGGGCCAGCACCTCGGCCTCGCCCGGTTCCAGGCCCGGCACCCGGTCCGGCGCCGGATTGCCGCGCAGCACGTCGATGACCGATTGCGGCATGCCGCCCGCCAGCGCGTGCGGCACATGCGCCTCGAATTCGTACGGCGCGTTATTCAGCGTAGCGACGCGCAGGATGATGAGCTCGCGCAGCCGAGGCTGCAGCGATGTCTTCTGGCGGATCGCGGTCAGCATGGCTTCCCATCCTTCCACCACGGCCGGGCTGTTCAGCAGCACCTGGTACAGGGGCGAAATGCGGCCCCGCGCGGCGGCGATGCGCGCCTCCATCGGGGCCAGCTCCGGGCGCGTGCCCGGCACGACGGGTTCGACTCGACAAGCGCTCATGGTCACTCCGGACGGATGTTCTTGCGCTGGATCAGGGCGGCCCACTTCTCGCGGTCCGATGCGATGAGCGCCGCCAGCTCCTGCGGCGTGCTGGGCGCGGCCTCGGCGCCGAACTTTTCCAGGCGGGCGCGCACGGCCTCGTTGGCCAGGGCGGCGCGCACGGCCTGATTCAGCTTGTCCACCGTGGCGGCCGGCGTGGCCGCGGGCGCGACGATGCCGTACCAGTTGTTGGATTCCACGCCGGCAATGCCCTGCTCGGCCAGCGTCTTCACGTCAGGCAGCAGCGGATGGCGCTTCGGCGCGGCCAGGCCCAGCGGCTTGAGCTTGCCGCCCTGGATATGGCCGATCAGCCCCGGCACATCGCCAAAGAAGCCCGCGACCTGATTGCCCATGACGTCATTGATGACGGGCGCCGCGCCCTTGTAGGGCACGTGCAGCACCTTGGCCTTGCTGGAATCGGCAAACATTTCCAGCGTCAGATGCGGAATGCTGCCGATGCCCGACGAGCCGATGGCCACCGATTGCGACGCCGACTGCGACCGCTTCACGAAGTCCGCGGCATCGGTGGCGGGGTTGGAGGGATTCACCACGAACACCGTGGCGTTGTTGACCACGCGCGACACGGGCGCGAAGTCGCGTGCCGGATCGTAGGGCAGGTCCTTGTAGAGCGCAGGGCTGATCGCCACGGCGCCGACGCTGGTCAGGAACAGCACCGAGCCGTCGGCGGGCGCCTTGGCCACGTAGGCGGCCGCGATGTTGCCGTTGGCGCCGGCCTTGTTCTCGACGATGACGTTCTGCTTGAGCTCCTTGCCCAGCTGCTCGGCCAGCACACGGCCCACCAGGTCCACCGGACCGCCCGGCGGAAACGCGATGATCAGGCGCACGGGGCCCTCGGCGTGAACCGCACCCACGGCGGCCAGGCTCAGCGCGGCGGCCGAGATGATTTTCTTGAACATGGTGTCTCCTCGTTGATTGGGATGTTCTTGCGGCTGGGGCTTCCAGGCCCCTGTTCCGCGGTCATTGCGTGCTACTGAAATCCGTACAGCCGTGCCGGGTTGTCCACCAGCACGCGCTGGCGCAGCCCGGCGTCCGGGCATGCCTCGAAAAACGTGTCGACCAGTTCGCCATCGTCCGGCATGTCGCCCGCCACGTTCGGGTGCGGCCAGTCCGTGCCCCACAGGGTGCGATCCGGCATGGCCTCGACCAACGCGCGCACGAAGGGAATACCTTCCGCGAACGGACGCTGGCCGGATGCGATGCGGTCGATGCCCGACACCTTGACCCAGGCCTTGCCCACGTCGGCCAGGCTGAGCAACGCCCGCATGGCAGGCGAGTCCAGCCCATCCGCCGCCTTCAACCGCCCCATGTGGTCCACGACGAACGGCACCGGCAGCGTCAAGAGCCGCGGTAGCAGTTCGGGCAGCATCGCGCCGTCCACGTGCAGGCACAGATGCCATCCCAGCGGCGCGATCAGCGCGACCACGTGGTCGAACACGGCTGGGTCGGGCGCGCCGCCCAGATGCGGCACGAAATTGAAGCGCGCCGCCCGCACGCCGCCGTCATGCAGCGCCCGGACGCTGGCCGCGGTGGCATCGCCGCCCAGCAGCGCAACGCCACGGTACCGCCCTTCACTGCGCGCCAGCGCGTCCAGCAAGGCGCGATGGTCCGAGCCATGGCAATTGGCCTGCACCACGACCGCGCGCTCGATGCCCAGATGGGCATGCAACGCCGCCATGCTGGCGAACGACGCGTCCGGCGGCGTATAGGACCGACCGTGCGCGTACGGAAACACGTCGCCGGGCCCAAAGACATGGCAATGCGCATCGCACGCGCCCGGCGGCAGCGCGTGGCGGGGACGGGAGGGCGAGGCGAGCGGAGGACGGCAATCGGGCACGGGGGCTTCCTGCATGGAAAGCGCCATGGTCCTGGATTGCCGCCTGGCGAACAATGCTATACCTTATATTTCTGATATAGAAAAACTACATATCCGATGGACCTCAAGCAGATCGAATACTTCGTGCGCGTGGCCGAACGCCGCAGCTTCTCGCGCGCCGCTGAAATGCTCGACGTCGCCCAGCCCACGCTCAGCCGCCAGGTGCGGCTGCTGGAACTGGAACTGGGCCAGCACCTGCTCTACCGCAATGGCCGCGGCGCCGAACCCACCGAAGCCGGCCTGCGTTTCCTGGAACATGCCCGCGCCCTGCTGACCCTGGCCGAACGCGCCAAGGAAGATCTGCAGACGCTGCGCGAAACGCCCACGGGCAAGGTCGTGATCGGCCTGCCGCCGCGCATTGCGCGGGTCCTCACCCCGCCGCTCGTCCAGGCCTTCCGCCAGGCCTTTCCCGACGCCTCCATCGCCGTGGCCGAGGGCCTGAGCGCCCAGGTGCGCGAATGGCTGCTCGCCGGCCGGGTGGATCTGGCGCTGCTCTACGATCCGGCGCCCTCCCCGCAACTGGCCTACGAGTCCCTGTTCCGCGAAGACCTGGTGCTGGCCGCCGCCGCGGGGCATGTGCCGCCCCTGCCCGCCCGCGTGCCGGTTGCGCGCCTGGGCGACTATCCCCTGGTGCTGCCCAGCCTGCCCAACGCCATCCGCACCCTGGTCGAAAGCGTCTGCCGCGCGCAGGGCGTGCGGCTCAAGGTCGCGGCCGAGGTCGACGCCGTCCAGACCATCGTCGAACTGGCCGCGCAGGGCGATGCCTACGCCATTCTTCCGCGTTCGGCGGCGCGCGGCCCGGCCGCCGAACATGAACTGTCCCTGTGCGATATCGGTTCGCCCACGATCACCAACAACCTGGTGCTGGCCAGCGCCCGCCACCGGCCGGCCACCCGGCTGGCGGCGGCCACGGGCCAGTTGATCCGCGGCCTGCGCCTTGCCGACCTGTTCGCGCCGGGCGGATAGCGCCAGGCGGGCGGCTCCGGACGATCGCCCCGCGCGGCCAGCCCCCCTCAAAAGAGTTAAAATGGCGGGCTACTTTTCTTGTTTGGCGGCTCGTTGCTGTCAAAGTCCTGTTGGCGTCTCACCTCAAACAATGACCACTATCCTCCCGAACCTGCCCACCGGCCAGAAAGTCGGCATCGCCTTTTCCGGCGGCCTGGACACCAGCGCGGCGCTCCTCTGGATGCGCAACAACGGCGCCATTCCCTACGCCTACACCGCCAACCTGGGCCAGCCCGACGAGTCCGACTACGACGAAATCCCGCGCAAGGCCATGGCCTACGGCGCCGAAAACGCCCGCCTCATCGACTGCCGCGCGCAGCTCGTGGCCGAAGGCATCGCCGCCCTGCAATCCGGCGCGTTCCACATCTCGACCGCCGGCATCACGTACTTCAACACGACGCCCATCGGCCGCGCCGTCACCGGCACGATGCTGGTCGCCGCCATGAAGGAAGACAACGTCAACATCTGGGGCGACGGTAGCACCTTCAAGGGCAACGACATCGAGCGCTTCTACCGCTACGGCCTGCTCACCAACCCGGAACTCAAGATCTACAAGCCCTGGCTGGACCAGCGCTTCATCGACGAGCTGGGCGGCCGTTCGGAAATGTCCGAATACATGCGCCAGGCCGGTTTCGACTACAAGATGTCGGCGGAAAAGGCCTACTCCACCGACTCGAACCTGCTGGGCGCCACCCACGAAGCCAAGGACCTGGAGCAACTGAACTCCGGTATCCGCATCGTCAAGCCCATCATGGGCGTGGCGTTCTGGCGCGATGACGTCGCCGTCAAGGCCGAGGAAGTCACCGTGCGCTTCGAAGAGGGCCAGCCCGTCGCCCTGAACGGCGTCGAATACGCCGACCCGGTCGAACTGATGCTCGAAGCCAACCGCATCGGCGGCCGCCACGGCCTGGGCATGAGCGACCAGATCGAAAACCGCATCATCGAAGCCAAGAGCCGCGGCATCTACGAAGCCCCGGGCCTGGCCCTGCTCTTCATCGCCTACGAGCGCCTGGTCACCGGCATCCACAACGAAGACACCATCGAGCAATACCGCGAAAACGGCCGCAAGCTGGGCCGTCTGCTGTACCAGGGCCGCTGGTTCGACCCGCAAGCCATCATGCTGCGCGAAACCGCCCAGCGCTGGGTCGCCCGCGCCGTGACCGGCGAAGTCACCATCGAACTGCGCCGCGGCAACGATTATTCGCTGCTGAACACCGTGTCGCCCAACCTCACGTACGCGCCCGAGCGCCTCTCCATGGAGAAGGTGGAAAACGCCCCCTTTACCCCGGCGGACCGCATCGGCCAGCTCACCATGCGCAACCTCGACATCGTCGACACGCGCGAAAAGCTGTTCACGTACGTCAAGACCGGCCTGCTGGCCTCCAGCGGCACGTCGCTGCCCCAACTGAAGGACGCCGCCAAGAAGAAGTGATTCTTCAAGGCCAAACAAAAACCCTCGGCAAAAAGCCGAGGGTTTTTTTTCGCCCTGCACCGCCCGCGCCGCCCGGTTCAGACGGCTGGTTCAGACTCGGGGCGCCTACAGCTCCACCTGCATCCCCATTTCCACGACCCGGTTCGCCGGGATCTTGAAGAACTTCGTGCTGCGCGTGGAATTGCGCGCCATGAACGAAAACACCACGCGCCGCCACCGCCACAGCGCGGGCTTCCTGGCCGCCACCACCGTCTGGCGCGACAGGAAGAACGACGTGCGCATCGGTTCCAGATCCAGCTCGGGATAGGCCTCGGCGATCAGGCGCAGCGCCTCCGGCACGTCCGGGTCTTCCTTGAAGCCGTAATTGACCGTCGCCGTCCAGCTCGACGCGCTGAGCTTGGTGACCTCGAAACGCTCTTCCGGCGCGATGTACGGCACATCGGCAACCAGGATCGTCAGGAACAGCACATGGTCGTGCAGCACCTTGTTGTGCTTCAGGTTGTGCAGCAGCGCCGGCGGCACATTGCCCGAATTCATCGTCATGAAGATGGCCGTGCCCGGCACGCGCGACGGCGGGTATTCCTCGAGCTGCGCCATGAATTCCTTGAGCGGCTGCCGATCGCGTTGCTGCATGTCGGACAGCAGGCGACGGCCGCGGCGCCACGTCATCATCAGCGTGAACACCACGATCGCCACCACCAGCGGCAACCAGCCGCCCTCGTGGATCTTGAAGACGTTGGCGGAAAACAGCAGCACGTCCAGCACCAGCAGCAGGCCCAGCACCAGGAACCACATCATGCGCTTGACGCCGGTCGTGCCGCGCGGAAGCACCGCGAAGGCCAGCACCGACGTCGTGAGCATCGTGCCCGTCACCGCAAAGCCGTAGGCGGCCGCCAGGTTGTCGGAGTTGCGGAACCACACCACCAGGACCAGCACCGCGCACAGCAGCAGCGCGTTGACCTGCGGGAGATAGATCTGGCCTTTTTCGACGGCCGACGTATGCAGGATCTGCATGCGCGGCCAGAAGCCGAGCTGCACGGCCTGGCGCGTCACGGAATAGGCGCCGGAGATCACGGCCTGCGAGGCCACGATGGTCGCGATGGTGGCAAGCGCCACCAGCGGCACCAGTCCCCATTCGGGGGCCATCAGGAAAAACGGATTGCGGATGGCGGTGGGGTCGCGCAGCAGCAGCGCGCCCTGGCCGAAATAGCACAGCGTCAGCGCGGGCAGCACCATGCTGAACCAGGCGCCGCGGATTGCCGGCCGGCCAAAGTGCCCCATGTCGGCATAGAGCGCCTCGGCGCCGGTCAGCGCAAGCACCACCGCGCCCAGCAGCACGAAACTGATCCACGGAAATTCGACGATGAAGCGCAGGCCCCACATCGGGTTCAGCGCGGCCAGCACCTCGGGCGTCTGCCAGATCTGCCAGCCGCCCAGCGCGGCCAGGGTGGCGAACCACAGAAACATCACCGGACCGAACAGCTTGCCCATCGTGGCCGTGCCGTGCGACTGGATCGCAAACAGTGCGATCAGGACCACCAGCGCGATCGGCACGACCCAGTGATCCAGCGTGTGCGACACGATGCCGATGCCTTCCAGCGCCGACAGCACCGAAATGGCGGGCGTGATCATGCTGTCGCCGTAGAAGAGCGCCGCGCCGAAAATGCCCAGCACGATCAACACCCAGCGCAGCTTGCCCTCGCGCGCGCGCACGGCCAGCTCCAGCAGCGCCAGCGTGCCGCCCTCGCCGCGGTTGTCCGCCCGCAGCACCAGGGTGACGTATTTGAAGGACACCACCACCATCAGCATCCAGAACAGGATGGACAGCACGCCCAGCAGATGCGCCGGCTCGAGGTCTGTATGCACGCTCAGGCCGGTCAGGCAGGCGCGCAGCGTGTACAGGGGGCTGGTCCCGATGTCCCCGTAAACCACGCCCAGGGCGCCCAGGATCAGCGCGGCACGCGATGACGGCGCGTGCGCCCCGCCTGCCCCGCCTGCCGCGCCTGTGGGCGAAATAGGTGTGCTGACCGTGCCTTGGCTCATGATGCGGGTTCTTGGCGAGTGAGTTGGGCCCCTTTGCGGGGGCCGGGGAATACGACGGACAGGCGTGTCCCGGAAAAATCGGGCCGGCTCGTGAGCTTCCACCAGGCGCCGTGCGCGTGCGCGATCTCGCGCACGATGGCCAGCCCCAGTCCCGAACCGCCTGCCGTCGCGGTGGGCGACCGGTAAAACGCCTCGAACACGCGGTCGCGCTCTTCGGGCGGAATGCCGGGGCCGTCGTCTTCGACGGTCAGTGAAGGAGGATTGGCGCCCACGATGAGCGTGATGCGCCCCGTGGGGTTGCCATAGCGCAGCGCATTGTCGATCAGGTTGCCCAGCAGTTCGGCGAGCAGCAAAGGGTCGGCGTCGATCCAGATGGGCCGCTCGGGCGCCACCAGGTCCAGCTCGTAGTGCGCCTCGCGCACGCGCGGGAACCACTCGGCGCCATGCGCCCGCACCCATTCGCACAGGTCGACGCGCACGAAGCTGTCCTGGGGACGGGCATTGGGATCGGCGCGGGCCAGCACCAGAAGCTGCTGGCCCAGCCGGATCATGCGGTCGCTGACGGCCTTGATGCGCTCGGCGCGGGCCCGGACGTCATCGGGCAAGGGACGCGCCAGCATGAGCTCGGATTCAAGCCGCAGGCCCGACAACGGCGTGCGCAACTGGTGGGCCGCATGGCCGATGAAGCGCCGCTGCGCGGCCAGGGACGCATCCAGCCGCAGCAGCAGGTCATTGGTGTGGGTGACCAGCGGCTCGATCTCGACCGGCACGCCCGCCACCTCCAGCGGCTGCATGTCGTCGATGGAGCGCTGCCGGATCTCTTCGGACAGATGATTCACGGACCGCAGCCCGGATCGCACGCCCTGCACCACCACCCAGGTGAACAGGCCGATCAACGCCACCTGCCCCACCACCATCAGCCAGAAGAAGTCTTCCAGCATCCAGAGCGACATGTCGATCTTGTGGGTGATGACCCAGGTGGCCGCCAGGTCCAGCAGGACGAGCAGCAGGATCGGGGGCATCAGGCGGATCACCAGATGCCGGGCAAGCGAACGGGAGGGGAGCAAGGGGCGCGAAGCCGGGGACGGTTGAGGGATGCGTTCCTGCGTCATGGCGCAACGCCTTCGCTGGGGCGAATGGATGCGTGCGGCCGGAGCAAGGCGGCCGCAGCCGGCCCGTCAGGCCGTTTCCACATCCAGCATGTAGCCAAAGCCGCGTACCGTCTGGATGCTGGCGCCCGTGCCTTCCAGGCGCTTGCGCAGTCGGTACACGTAGACTTCGACCGCGTTTTCGCTGAAGTCCGCGTCCCACGCAGACAGGGAGTTCACGATCTGGCGCTTGGTCACGACGCGGCCCACGCGGGCCATCAGCATTTCAAGGACGGAGAGCTCGCGCACCGACAGCGACAGGCGCTGGCCATTGGCGCGGACTTCGCGGCCGACGGTGTCGAACACCAGGGGCCCCACTTCGATCAGGGGCTGGGCCTGACCGGCGCGGCGGCGGCCGAACGCGCGGACGCGGGCGGCCAGCTCGGGCAGTTCGAAAGGCTTGGTGACGTAGTCGTCCGCGCCGGCGTCCAGACCGGCGACGCGGTCTTCGATGCCATCGCGGGCGGTGAGAATGAGCACGGGAACCTGGTTGCCGTCCTGGCGCAGCTGACGCAGCACATCCAGTCCGCTCATGCCGGGAAGGTTGAGATCCAGCAGCATCAGGTCGTAGGGCTGGCCCGCCAACGCGCCCAGGACCCGGTCGCCGTCAGTCAGCCAGTCGACCGCATACCCCTGGTCGGCCAGAAATTCCTGGAGCGCATGGCCCAGGGTGGTGTCGTCTTCGATTACCAGAACTCGCATGCCGCGATTCTAGCGCGATCCAAAAAAAAAGGGGCGCGAAATGCGCCCCCTGCCTGGATTCGTTCACCCGCCGGACGGTGCCGCGGCGGGAGCCGGGGCGCCCGGTGCGGGAGCGCTGGTGGACGGTGGCGTCGTGACGAAACCGATGCGCGTCATGCCCGAGCGGCGGGCCGAGGCCATGACCTTGGCCAGCGTTTCGTAACGGGTGTTCTGATCCGCGCGGATGCGGATCTCGGGCTGCGGCTTGGTGCCGGCGATCGACTTGAAGCGGTTCGGCAGGTCGTCGATATTGACCGGCTTCTCGTCCCAGAACAGCGCGCCGCTGGCGTCGATGGCCAGGTCCACGGTCTTGGGTTCTTCCTCGATCTGCTCGGCGGCCACCTGGGGCATGTTGATCTTGATCGAATGCGCCAGCAGCGGCGCCGTGATGATGAAGATCACCAGCAGCACCAGCATGACGTCGATCAGGGGCACCATGTTGATCTCGGACACCGCATGGCTTCCGGACCCTTTACCCTCGAAGCTGCCAAAGGCCATTATTCGCTCCCGCGTTGAACCGCGTGGCCGTTCTGGCGACGCAGCGCGCGCACCTTGCCGTCGGACAGCGCGACTTGCTGGCCCGTGGTCAGGAACGCAAACAGATCATGCGCAAACGCATCCAGGCGCGACAGGTACACGCGGTTGTTGCGCACAAACATGTTGTACGCCAGCACGGCCGGAATGGCCACCGCCAGGCCCAGGCCCGTCATGATCAGGGCCTCACCCACCGGGCCCGCGATGCGGTTGATGGTCATGCCATCGGCCATGCCGATGCCGACCAGCGCGTGGTACACGCCCCAGACCGTACCGAACAGGCCGACGAACGGCGCCGTCGAACCCACGGAGGCCAGCACGGTCAGGCCGTTTTCCAGCTTGGCGGTTTCCTCGTCGATCACCTTGCGCATGGTGCGCGTGACGAAATCGGAGTTGCTGCCAGACTCTTCCAGCTTGGTCGCGCCGAATTTGTTGTGGTGCGCCTGGGCATGCATGGCATGGCTGGCCAGGTGCGAGAACGGATCGCGCGCGCCATGCGTGTTGATTTCGTGCTCGACCTGTTCCAGCGAGCTGGCGTTCCAGAACTTGTTCAGGAAGTCGGCCGAACGCTTGCGCATGCTGACATTGCTGCCGGCCTTGACCAGGATGAGGTACCAGGTCACCAGCGACATCAGGATCAGGATGACGAACAGGCTCTTGCCCACGAAGTCGCTCTGGGCGACAAAGTGCAGAAAGCCCATGTCGGGCGCCGGAGCCGGCGCTGCGGGCAGCGACGAGGCGGCGCTGTGCAGCACGTCCGCCGATTGCTGGACGGCGCCAGCGGCCTGCTGGACGGCGCCCGCGGCTTGCTGGGCGACGTCGCCGCCGGTCGTGGCGGCTTGCTGGGCTGCGGGCGCGGCCGCGGCAGCCGGCGCGGCCGGGCTGGTGGTCGCCTGCGCCACCAGGGTGGCGCTATGCAGTGCGTTGGACATCTCAGTTCCTCATGACGAAATCGAACGGAATTTTTGCTTTGGCGGGATAGGCCACGCCATTGCGGGTATAGGGCTTGAAACGGCCTTTGCGGGCGGCTGCCAGTGCCGATTCGTCCAGGCGCGGAAAACCCGACGAAACGTCGATGGTTGCCCGCTCGACCAGGCCCTGGGTATTGATTTCCACCAGCACCACGACCCGGCCCTCCTCCCGCATGCGGCGCGACGCCATCGGGTAGTTGGGCATCGGACGCGCGCCCTGGAACTCGATGCTCGAGACCAGCACGGGCTGATCGGGCGGCGGCCCCTGCTGCGGGCCCTGAGGCGCCTGCGTGCCTTCCGGCGCGCCGCTGGGCGGCGTCTGCTGAGGCGGCGGTTCCGGCTTGGGCTCAGGCTTCACTTCCTTCTTGGGCTGAGGCTTGGGCTTGGGCTTGGGTTTCGGCTTGGGCGGAGGCGGCTTGGGCGCAGGCATCGGCGGCTTTTCAACCACCGGCTCAGGTTCGATCTCGGGTTCCGGCTCGGGCTCGGGCTTCAATTCCGGCTCGGGCTCGGGTTCCGGCTCGGGTTCGATCTCGGGCTCAGGCTCGGGCGGCGTTTCGACCACGGGCTGCTGCACTTCGGGAATGGGTTCGGCTTTGGCGATCTGGGGCACGGGAGCATCCACCACGCTCACCATGATCGCCTCGGGTTCCTCCAATTCAGGACGACTTTCCGGCGCCAGGAAAATGGCGCCGATCACCGCCGCATGCAATGCGACGACCGCCAGGCCAGCGCCTGCGCGTATACCAAAAGAAGACCGCGAAGAAGAATTCCAACCGGGTTGAAGACTAGGCATGAATCAGCCAGGGTGCAGTGACTTTCCGGCCAGCCAGAGAATCGACGCGCACACGATGGCGCCGCCGGCTGACCGGTACAAGCCCGTCATAATATCTCAAATGCGAATGATTCGCACGTTGTATTTCGTCTGGAACAGCGTACCATTTCTGATCCGGATCAAAGCGGAATCAATGGAACGCTTACGAAATAGCCTACGCCAAGGCGCGATGCGCCCGCGGCAAAGGGGATTTGCTCGAAGCGCCATCCCGCCGCTGCCCGCGTCAGAAAACAAAAAACCCGCCACGATGTCGTGTGCGGGTTCGATGTGCGTTCGGGCCTGTCGCACGATGTGCCGGCCGAACCGATATGTTGTGCTTCTGGTGGGTGCTACAGGGGTCGAACCTGTGACCTACGCCGTGTAAAGGCGCCGCTCTACCAACTGAGCTAAGCACCCTTTCGGTGCAGCTGCCGCGCAAATTTCCTGACAGGAAAACCGTGCATGACAACTGCCAATCGGGGTACTCAAAAGCAATACGCGGGCCGGAGTATACCGGACCGCGTACTAGTGGGCAAATCGCGGCGCGCAGCGCCTTGCGATCGCCTGCCGTTCATCAGTTGACGGCATCCTTCAGGGCCTTGCCCGGACGGAACTTCGGCACCTTGGCCTTCTTGATCTTGATGGTTTCGCCGGTGCGCGGGTTACGGCCAGTGCGCGCGGCGCGAGCCGACACGGCAAACGTGCCGAAACCAACCAGCGTGACCGTACCGCCCTTCTTCAGCGTGGTCTTCACGGCACCGATCAGGGCGTCGAGCGAACGGCCGGCAGCAGCCTTGGAGATATCGGCCTTGCTGGCGATGTGATCGATGAGTTCGGTTTTGTTCATGCAGGTGTACCCCTCACAAGGTGTGGAGTCTGCCGGGGGCGGAGTTCATGGCCGTCAGGATGGATGCCACAAATGGACGCGAGACCAGGCAAACGACGAACAGACAGTGGATAAACTTTTTTCTTGCGCTGCAAAGCACAACTTTTAAACTGCTGCGCCGCCTAGGTTTTGCTGGACCAATGCCTGCAAACCGTCAGCGACGCAGACGTGTATTAGGCCTTGGCGTAGAGCGGCTGTCAAGCGAAAACCTCACGGCAACCCGCGTCAATACTAGCTTTTAGGCGTTTTCGCAATAAACAAAAACGCGCATTTCGGGGTTTGCGCGACACCCCGAAAAAACACTTTAGGCTTCATCAAACGTCTGCCCATCGGCGCAGCAGATTGTGATAAATGCCGGTGAGCTGCACGATCGACGCATGCCCCGCCACATCCTGGTTCAAGCGCTGTATGGCCACGTCCATGTCCAGCAGCAGCGCACGCTGGCTGTCTTCGCGCACCAGGCTCTGCATCCAGAAGAACGAACTCACGCGCGCCCCGCGCGTCACGGGGTTGACCTTGTGCAGGCTGGTGCCCGGATACAGGACCATGTGCCCGGCCGGCAGCTTCACGGCGCGCGGACCATAGGTGTCGTCGATGACGAGCTCGCCGCCGTCATAGCTGTCCGGATCCGAAAAGAACAGCGTCGCGGACAGGTCCGTGCGCACGCGCTCCGCCGTGCCGGCGATGCCTCGCACGGCATTGTCCACGTGATAGCCGAAGGCTTCACCGCCTTCGTAGCGGTTAAAGAGCGGCGGGAAAATCTTGCGGGGCAAGGCGGCCGACATGAAGAGATTGTTCGCCGACAAGCGCTGCAGGATCAGCGCGCCCAGCTCCTGAGCCAGCGGATGCTGCTCCGGCAATTGCCGATTGCGCTTGACCTCGGCCGACTGGTGGCCCGCCGTCACCTTGCCGTCGACCCAATCGGCAGCATCCAGCCGCTGGCGGATGGCTGCCGCTTCCTCGGGCGTAAAAATTTCTGCGATCTGTATAAGCATGGGTTCCGACCCGATTGCGTTGCCGGCGCGACCTTTGCACAAGTCGCGTCTGCCGAATTATCCCTTCAGGCACCCATTGAGCGCCTGATCGAAATCAAACAGCAAATCCGCTTCGTCTTCGATGCCCACCGAAACGCGGATCAGGCTGTCGGCAATGCCCATCTGCTTGCGGCGTTCGGCGCCCATCTCGTAATAGATGGTATGGGCCGCGGGCAACGCCAGGCTGCGCGTGTCGCCCAGGTGCGTCGCCATCAGCACGACGCGCAGGCGATTGAGGAAATCGAAACAATCCACGCCGTCCGCGAGCTCGACACCAAGCAGGCCGCCGAAGCGCGATCCGAACAGCGCCGCGGCGCGCGCGTGCTGCGCGTGGCTTGCCAGCCCCGGATAATGCACCTTCGCCACGCCGGGATGCTCTTCGAGAAAACGCGCCAGCGCCAGCGCGTTGGCGCAGTGCCGAGCCATGCGCAGGGCCAGGGTCTCGGCGCCGACCGCGATGCGGTGGGCGGGCTCCGCGGCCAGCGTTCCGCCCATGTCGCGCAGTCCCTTTTTCTTGATCTGCGTGAGACCCCAGCCGGTCGACGGCCCCTTGCGATAGGGTTCGTGGATGTTGCCGCTGCCGGCCCAGTCAAACAGCCCGGTATCGGTCACCGCGCCGCCCAAGGCGTTGCCGTGGCCGCCGATGTACTTGGACAGCGAATTCATCACGAGCGATGCGCCAACGGTCGCGGGCCGGAACATCCAGGGCGAAGTCAGCGTGTTGTCCACCACATAGACCAGCCCCTTTTCGCGGCAGATCTCGCCAATCACGGCCAGGTCGGCGACCTGCGTGCCCGGGTTGGCGATGGTTTCGGTAAACACCATGCGCGTATTGGACTGGATGGCGGCGCGCACCTGCCCCGAGTCCGTCGCGTCGACGAAGGTGATTTCCACGCCAAGGTCCTGCAGCGTGCCGAACAGGCTGTTGGTATTGCCGAACACGAACTGGCTGGACACCAGATGATCGCCACGGCGCAACAGCGTGGTGAAGATCGCCGCCAGCGCGGCCATGCCGGTCGAGAAGCTGACCGTGCCCTTGCCGCCCTCCATCTGCGTGATCTTGGCTTCCAGCGCGGTCGTGGTCGGCGTGCCCTGGCGCGCGTAGGTGAAGCCCGCCTTGCCCTGGAACACGGCGGCCAGCTCGCGCGCGTCGTCGTACGCGAACTCGGACGACGGATGCATCGGCTTGTGCACCGCTCCGTGCTCGACGGATTGATTGCGGTCGGAATGGAGAATCGTGGTGGTAAAGCCGTTCTGGTGCATGATGAGCTGACGCAAGAAAAGGGAACCTACAAGGCAGGCAGGATCAGGATTGACGCTGGCGCACGGTCTCGTACAGGCAGACGGCGCTGGCGACGCTGACGTTCAGGCTTTCCACCGAACCCAGCATGGGAATGTTGACGAGCTGGTCGCAGGTTTCGCGCGTCAGGCGGCGCATGCCCTCGCCTTCGGCCCCCATGACCCATGCCATCGGCTGGCGCGCGTCGATCTTGTGCATGCTGTCAGCGGCCTGGTCGTCCGTCCCCACGAGCCACACGCCGCGGTCCTTCAGACCGCGCATCGTGCGAGCCAGGTTGGTCACCATCAGATAGGGCACGGTGTCCGCCGCGCCGCAGGCGACGCGCTGCACGGTGGCGTTCAGGCCGACCGCCCGGTCGCGCGGCGCAATGACCGCGTGCACGCCCGCCGCATCCGCCGTGCGCAGGCAGGCGCCCAGATTGTGCGGATCGGTCACGCCGTCAAGGATCAGCAGGAGCGGCGGCCCCTCCACCAGATCAAGCACTTCGTCCACATCGACCGCGAGCTGGCGCTCATCGGCCAGCGCCACGACGCCTTGATGGCGGGTGCCGCGCGACAGGCCGTCCAGGCGCTCCATCGGCACGGGATGCAGGCGGCAACCCGCCTTTTCCGCCTGCTCGATGAATGTCTGCATGCGCTTGTCGCGGCGCGAGGCCTCGACGTAGATTTCCTTGATCGACTCGGGCGCGTGGCGCAGCCGCGCAACGACCGCGTGAAACCCGGCCAGGACTTGGGTCGACGCCATAAAACAATACCTTTAGATAAACGAATACCCGCCCCAGAGGGGGCGGGCCACCGGACAGACCGGCAATAAACGCAATGTTACCCCTTAAGGCCGCGCCGCCAAACGACGGCCCGGCCTTGAGGTTCAGACGGCGCCCGTCGGCGCGTCAGTGGCGGCTGCGCGTGGCCTTCTTGGCGGGCGCGGCCCGTTTGGCGGCCTTGGGCGGCTTGCTGGCCTTCTTGGCTTCGGCGCGCCTTTCCTTGGCGGTCTGTCCCTTCAAGCCGGCAGGCTTGGGCGACGCAGCCTTCTTGACCCGGCGCATCGGCTCATCCGGCCCACGGGCCGCCGCCTTGCGCAGCGCGTCAAAGCTCGTGCCCTGCACCAGCCGGAACTCGATGCGGCGAGCCTCCAGGTCCACGCGGGACACCTGCACCTGCACCTTGTCGGTCAGGCGGTAGCGCATGCCCGTGCGCTCGCCGCGCAGTTCGTGCAGGGCGTCGTTGAACTGGAAGTACTCGCCGCCCAGCTCGGAGACGTGCACCAGGCCTTCGACGTGCAGCGTATCCAGCGTGACGAAGATGCCGAAGCTAGCCACGCCGGTGACGGTGCCGCTGAAGTCCTCGCCCACGCGCTCCTTGACGAACCAGCACTTGAGCCAGGCCTCGACGTCCCGCGACGCCTCGTCCGCGCGGCGTTCGCTGGCCGACAGCACCAGGCCCATCTTTTCCCAGATGGCGTGCTCGTGTTCGCGCTGCGTGCGGCCAATGACCACGGCGTGGTCGTCCAGGCTGGGCACGTACCGCTGCCCCGCCAGCAAGGCCTTGATCACGCGATGCGTGAGCAGGTCGGGATAACGGCGGATCGGCGAGGTGAAGTGGCTGTAGCCCGGATAGGACAGGCCGAAGTGGCCCATGTTGTCGGGGCTGTACACGGCCTGCTGCATGGAGCGCAGGCACATCGTCTGCAGCAGCGGGTAGTCGGGACGCCCGCGCACGGAATCGAGGAAATCCCCGTAGTCCTTGGCCGTCGGCGATTCGCCTCCGCCCAGGGACAAGCCCATGGTGCGCAGGAATTCGCGCAGCGACTGCAGGCGTTCCGGCGTCGGCCCCTCATGGATGCGGTACAGGCCGGGATGCTTGCTGCGCACCATGAAGTCGGCCGCGCACGTGTTGGCGGCCAGCATGCACTCTTCGATCAGCTTGTGGGCGTCGTTGCGCACGGACGGGACGATCTGTTCGATGCGTCCCAGCTCGTTGCAGACGATCTTGGTTTCGACCGTGTCGAAATCGATGGCGCCCCGCTTCTTGCGGCCCTGCGCCAGCAACTGGAACAGCTCATACAGATGCTGGATCTGGGGCATGACGCTCTGCATGGCATGCGCCGCCGGACCGCCCGGCTGCTGCAGGGCGGCCCAGATATTCGTGTAGGTCGTGCGGGCATGCGAATGCATGACCGCGTTGTAGAACTGGTAGGCAGTGACCGTGCCGGCCTTCGCGCCGCTGGCCGGAATGACCATGTCGCAGACCAGCACCAGGCGGTCGACGTCCGGATTCAGCGAGCACAGGCCGTTGGACAACGACTCCGGCAGCATGGGAATGACCCGGCGCGGAAAGTACACGCTGGTGCCGCGCTCGATCGCGTCGTCGTCCAGCGCATCGCCCGGCCGCACATAATGACTGACGTCGGCAATGGCCACCAGCAGGCGCCAGCCGGGACGCTTGCGCTGCCCCGAGCCCAGCTCGACCGGCTCGCAATACACCGCATCGTCGAAGTCGCGCGCGTCTTCACCGTCGATGGTGATGAGCGGCACGTCGCGCAGGTCCACGCGGTCTTTCAGATCCGACTTGCGGACGGAGTCGGGCAGGCGCGCCGCCTGCTTCAAGGCGGCTTCGCTGAAATCGACCGGCACGTCGAACTTGCGCACGGCGATCTCGATTTCCATGCCGGGATCGTCGATCTCGCCCAGCACCTCGGCCACGCGGCCCAGCGGCTGCGTATGGCGGGTGGGCTGCTCCATGATTTCCACCGCGACCACCTGCCCGTGCTGGGCGCCGTTGGTGTCGCTGGGGGGAATGAGGATGTCATGCTTGATGCGCTGGTCCTCGGGCACGACGATGGACAGGCCATGCTCGTGCAGGAACCGTCCGACCAGCTTGTTGGTGCGGCGTTCGATGACTTCGACGATGGTGCCTTCCGGCTTGCCCCGGTATTCGCCCGTCGGCTTGACCAGCACGCGGTCGCCATGCAGCACCTTGAGCATTTCGCGCGGCGACAGGAACAGATCGGGCCCGCCGTCGTCGCGCAGCAGAAAGCCGAAGCCGTCGCGGTGACCCAGCACCTTGCCCGCCACGAAGTCGAGCTTGGTCGCGAGCAGCAGCACCCCCTTGCGGTTGGGCATCAACTGGCCGTCGCGCTCCATGGCGCCCAGGCGGCGCTCGAATCCCACCATCGTCGCGGGTCGCTCGATGCCCATGCGCTCGGCCAGCTCAACCGGCGACAAGGGCGAACCGGCGGCGCGCAGCGCCGTCAGAATGGCTTCACGGGACGGAACATCAGGATCGAAGTCCGGCGGCGCTTCGGGCAAGGGAGTTGATCTGTTGTTATTCGATTCGTTATTCGATCGTTTTGCCAAAGCTAAATTTTCCGTATATAATGCGCAGCTTCTGTGGTTCGCCCAAGGCTGAACACTGAAGCAGAAATGGTCAGAAGTGCGGGTCAGAGATGCTGATAAAGCGCTGATAAAGCCGCATTGTAAAACCAACTGCATCCTGACGCATGGTTTAGTTCAAAAGTTGAATTGAACGATGCAACGGAAGGCAGGGTAGCACAGACTTCTGACAGTATCTTTCAGTGCCCAGGTGGCGGAATTGGTAGACGCGCATGGTTCAGGTCCATGTGCCGCAAGGTGTGGAGGTTCGAGTCCTCTCCTGGGCACCACGGAATTCAAATCGAATCAGTATTTACTGATTTGATTGCAAAGGCTGAAGGCCCCGGAAATCGAAAGGTTTCCGGGGCTTTTGCTTTGCGCGCCCGAATTTGGGGCACGGGACGGGGCCTCGGGATACGCACCCGGTATGGACATTATCGCCAGGGCACTTTGCGATTGAGGTGATGCCGGGCATAAAGATCGGCGCCCATGCCGTTGATCTGCCCGTCGATGAGCGCCTCGAACGGCGCGAGCAGCGCATCGAAATTGCGCGGCGCCTCGATGGCGTTCAGCGCATGCGTCACGGCCTCGATGGTGGACAACGCGCCCGGCACATCCGCATGGCGCACCCGGTAGCGCGTGGCCAGGCCCGGCGGCAGCATCACGCGCGGCAGCGCGGCAAGCGCGGGATTGATATGCAACAGCTTGCGCGCATGCCCCCACGTTCCGTCGGGCACGATCAGCCGGACGGGAACGTCCATGTCCTGCCCGTAGCCCGGCGTCAGCACATCGGCGCCCTCCCCGGGGAACAGCAGGCGCGGCGCGTGACCGGGCGCCGCCCAATCGGCCTCGGAAAAATATTCGCCCACCACGCGGCGAGCGCCCGCAAGACCCAGCACGGCCAGCCGCGCCGTATTCAACGCGTGGCGCGCTTCGCTGGGATGCTGCAGAACCACCACGCTCGTGCGACAAGACAACGAAGGAATCAAGGCGCAAAGGCAATGCGACAGCGGACGCAGGCAACGGGTGCAGAGGGCTCGGGACATGGGCGACACTATATCGAAAGCGGCAACGCAAAAAAAAGTGAAAAAAATGCAGCACGACTTGCACACTTCAAAAAAAGTATGCATAATCTCGTTCCTCTGCTGCTGAACACGAAACGGAAGCGCAAGCAACCGGATCTGCAAAGCAACAGCGCCCAGGTGGCGGAATTGGTAGACGCGCATGGTTCAGGTCCATGTGCCGCAAGGTGTGGAGGTTCGAGTCCTCTCCTGGGCACCAATTAATACATCACGAGGTACCTGTCGTGATGCGCCAAAGAAAAACCCCGTACGCGAAAGCGTTCGGGGTTTTTGCTTTATCGGGTTTTGCCTTTTGATCGATGCGCAATGATCGATTCGCAATAATCGATTCCCGGCCGATTGCCCGCAGCGGCGCAGAACGGCCGGCGGGCAAACCTGCAGGAAGGCGACCGTAAAGCCTGAGCGCCCTACTCCAGGGTGCGCGTCATAACCACGTGCGGGATGCCGGCCTCGACGAATTCCTCGCCCTCGGCCTTGAAGCCATGCGCTTCATAAAAACCGGCGGCATGCGTCTGCGCGTGCAGCACCAGCATGCGATGGCCATCGCCGTGACCCTGCCCGATCAGCGCATCCAGCAACTGGCCGCCCACGCCCATCCCGCGCGCGCGCTTGTGAACGGCCATTCGGCCGATATGGCCGTCGGGCAGCAGGCGTCCCGTGCCCATGGGCGTGCCGTCGGGCCCGTAGGCCACAGCATGCACGGACACCGCGTCGTCGTCGTCCAACTCGACTTCGGGCGGCACCTTCTGCTCGACCACGAACACCGCATGACGCACGGAATACGCGTCCTCGCGCAGGCGATCCCACGTACCCAGGGCGATACGCACCGTTGCTTGTTTATTGGCCGACATGTCCTTCCCCTACGTTGCAGCAAATGAATAACGAAATCCTACGCCGCATTCTCGCAGGGATGAAGGCGGCGCGAAAAGGGGTACGATCGCGGCTTGCCCTTGCCGCCCAGGTTCCGCCATGACGCCTGCCGCTCCTCCCGCCTGGTTGAAGGCCGCGCCCGCGCTCTTTCTCGTGCTGTGGTCCAGCGGTTTCGTGGTGCTGAAGGTGGGCCTGGCCTACGCGGATCCGCTGACGTTCCTGGCCTTGCGCTATGCCTGCGTCGTGCTCATCCTGGCGCCGCTGTTGCTTGCGCTGCGCCCGCCGCTGCCCAGCAACCCACGCACGTGGGGGCACCTGGCGATGGTGGGCCTGCTGTTGCAGGCAGGCTACTTCTGCTTTACCTACCTGTCGCTCAAGCAGGGGATGTCCGCCGGCGGACTGGCCCTCATCACCTCCCTGCAGCCCATCCTGATTGGCCTGCTGGCGCCTGCCATCGCGCATGAGCGCGTCGATGCCCGGCGTTGGGCCGGGCTGGCGCTGGGCGTGGCCGGCGCCGCGCTCGTCATCGTGGCCAAGGCCTCGATCGATGTGCTGGCGCCGTGGGGCCTGTTGTTCGCGGTGAGCGCCCTGCTCTGCATCACGGGAGGCACGCTGTACGAAAAGCGATTCGGCACGCAGATTCATCCGGTCGCGTCCAACCTGGCGCAATACAGCGTCGGGCTTGCCGTCTCCGCGCCGCTGGCGTTCTGGCTGGAACCGATGCACATCGAATGGACCGCACCCCTGCTTGCCTCCCTGGCCTATCTGGTGGTGGGCAATTCGCTGGTCGCGATCACCCTGCTGCTCACCATGATCCGCCACGGGGAAGCCTCGCGCGTGTCCGCGCTGTTCTTCCTGGTGCCGCCCTGCACGGCGGTCATTGCACTGCTGATCCTGGGCGAGCCGATCCCGGCACTCGCCTGGCCGGGGATGGGACTGGCGGCGCTGGGCATTCTGCTCGTCACGCGCAGGGCGCGCGGCGCGGCCAAGTAGAATGAGCGCCTTTCCGACCTCGCGCCCCCGCCCATGAACGCCGTCGTCACCGCCGCCCTGCCAGTCTTTGCGCTGATACTGACCGGTTGGCTGGCCGCGCGCTGGCGCATCCTGGGCACCCACGCGACCGACGCCCTGAACCGGTATGTGGTCTACCTGTCCCTGCCCGCGCTGCTGTTTCGGGCGATGACGCAGGTGGACCTGGCGCACATGGCGCACTGGGGATTCGTGGGCGCCTTCGCGGGCGGCATCGCCATCACGTTCCTGGCGTCTTTCCTGCCGCGCAAGCGAGGGCCGCACACGCTGACCGACCGCAGCATAGAAGGCCTGGCAGCGTCCTACGCAAACGCCGGCTACATGGGCATCCCCCTGTGCCTCGCGCTGCTGGGCGCGGACAGCCTCGCGCCCGCCACCTTCACCACGCTGCTCACCGCCAGCGTGCTCTTCGGATTCGCCATCGCGCTCATCGAGTTCGACCGTCAGCAGACGCCCAACCTGCCCGCCACGCTGCTCAAGGTGGGACGCGCGCTGGCGCGCAATCCGCTGCTGGCCGCGCCGGTGCTGGGGCTGGCCTGGGCGGCCACCGGCGTGGCGCTGCCTGATGGCGTGGACCGCTATATCGCCCTGCTGGGCGCCTCGGCCAGTCCTTGCGCGCTGGTCACCATTGGCCTATTTCTTGCGCAGACGGAAACGGCCAGCGCCGGCCCCGGCGTGCTGCGCCTCGTGCTGGGCAAGCTGCTGTTGCAGCCGGCCGCCACGGCGGTGCTGGCCTTTTATGTTTTCTCCATGCCCGCGTTGTGGGCCTGGACCGCCGTGCTGATGAGCGCATTGCCCATCGGCACCGGCCCGTTCATGCTGGCCAAGATGTATGGGCGCGATGCCCGCACCACCTCGCGCGCCATCCTTGTGAGCACTGTCGCTTCGGTGCTGACGGTCAGTTTGCTCGTGGCCTGGATCAGCGCCCATCCCGTCTCCTGACCCCAGCGCATGCCGGACCCATGCCGGACGCGCGCGCGTCATCGCTTCGCGTCGGAACGGCCGGCTACGCTTCATGCATTCATATAACTTCAAGTTATTAATCAAGCACGAATCTGTGGTTTGAGAGATTTGTCGACCGGTCTAGACTGACGGCTATTTCCACGGGTGCGACTGCGCACCCGTTTGCATTTACGTTTTGATCTTCGGGATTCCCATGAGCGCCAACGCCTCCTCCCTGCCCTTGCCCTCGGCCCTGCCCCCCATCCAGATCAACCGCAAGCCGCTCTGGATTGCGGCGCTGCTGGTGCTGGCGGGCGCGCTGTACCTCAACCAGACCGTAAGCTGGCGCCAAGGCGCGCTGTGGGTGGTCGGCGCGCTGCTCGGCGTCACGCTGTACCACGCTTCCTTCGGCTTCACGCAGGCCTGGCGCGTGTTCGTGTCGGATCGCCGCGGCGCGGGCCTGCGCGCGCAGATGCTGATGCTGGGCGTGGGCGTGCTGCTCTTCTTCCCGTTCCTCGCCGCCGGCACCTTGTTCGGCCAGCCGGTGAACGGCTTTGTGTCGCCCCCCGGCGTATCGGTCGTGCTGGGCGCATTCCTCTTTGGCATCGGCATGCAACTGGGCGGAGGCTGCGCGTCGGGCACGCTCTTCGCCGTGGGGGGAGGCAACACCCGCATGGTGGTGACGCTGCTGTTCTTCATCGTGGGCTCGGTCATCGCTACGGCCCATTTCGGCTGGTGGTCCAACCTGCCGGCGCTGGCGCCCACCTCGCTCATCAAGACCTGGGGCCTCGCGCCCGCCCTCATCGCCAACCTGGCGGTCTTCGCCCTGATCGCCTGGGTCGCGACCGTGCTGGAAAAGCGCCGTCATGGCCGCGTGATTTCGTTCGCGTCGCGCACCGCGCGCCCGGTCTCGCTGCTGCAGGGTCCCTGGCCGCTCATCTGGGGCGGCGTGGCGCTGGTGGGGCTGAATTTCGCCACGCTGGCGCTGGCCGGACGCCCGTGGGGCATCACGTCCGCGTTCGCGCTGTGGGGCGCCAAGACGCTGGACGCGTTGGGCGGCGACGTGGCCTCCTGGGCCTATTGGGCCAAGCAGCCGTCGCTCGCCGCGCCGCTGCGCCAGGACGTCACGACCGTCATGGACATCGGCCTGATGCTGGGCGCGCTTGCCGCCGCCAGCGCAGCGGGCAAGTTCGCCCCCGTCTGGAAGGTGCCGGCACGTTCGCTCGCCGGCGCGGTCATCGGCGGCCTGCTGCTCGGCTATGGCGCGCGCCTCGCATTCGGCTGCAACATCGGCGCCTACTTCAGCGGCATCCTGTCGGGCAGCCTGCACGCCTGGCTGTGGCTGCCGGCCGCGTTCGCGGGCAGCGCGCTGGGCGTGCGCCTGCGCCCGATCTTCGGCCTGGCCATCGAAAAGACGCCTTCAGCGTCCAGCTGCTGAGAAACACTGTTCCAGAAAATGGCCTCCGATCCCGGAGGCCATTTTTTCGTCTGTCCGCAAACCCTGTGAATACGCCATTCCCGGCCCACAGCGGACCGGCGCGACGGCCGCGCCGCCGCCCTCGCACGCGGCGTTTCATTCATCCGCCCTACGGCTGCCCTGGTGTATGGTTGCTCCATTCCGAAATGGAGATGGACATGAACTGGATAGCCGGCCGCTACGCGGCCTTTCTGTTGACCCTGGCCGGCGCGGCGGTCACCGCGCTATTGGCCGCGACGGCGTCCTTGTGGTGGCTCGCGGCCGCCGTGCCGCTGGCGCTGCTGGGCGCGCTCGGCGTGTATGACCTGATCCAACCGCGCCACGCCATCCGCCGCAACTATCCGGTGCTGGGCAACCTGCGCTTCCTGTTCGAGTTCATCCGCCCCGAGATCCGCCAGTATTTCCTGGAAGACGACACCGAGGCCGCGCCCTTTTCGCGCGCCCAGCGCTCCATCGTCTACCAGCGCGCCAAGCGGGAAATCGACAAGCGCCCTTTCGGCACCCAGGAAGACGTCTACGGCGACCGCTACGAATGGATCAATCATTCGATGTCGCCCTCGCATATCAACGACACCGACTTTCGCGTGACCGTGGGCGGCCCCGACTGCACGCAGCCCTATTCCATGTCGGTGTTCAACATCTCGGCCATGAGCTTTGGCGCCTTGTCGGCCAACGCCGTGCTGGCCTTGAACGAAGGGGCGCGGCAAGGCGACTTTGCCCATGACACGGGCGAAGGCGGCATCAGCCGCTACCATCGCCAGCCCGGCGGCAGCCTGGTATGGAACATCGGCTCGGGCTACTTTGGCTGCCGCGACGAGCAGGGCGCGTTCTCCGAAGAGGCGTTCGTGCGCAATGCCTGTACGCCGCAGGTCAAGATGATCGAGATCAAGCTGTCGCAAGGCGCCAAGCCCGGCCACGGCGGCATCCTGCCCGCAGGCAAGGTCACGCTGGAGATCGCCGAGGCGCGCGGCGTGGCGCCCTGGCAGGACTGCAACTCGCCCGCCAGCCACTCGGCATTCGACAGCCCCATCGGGCTGATGAAATTCGTGGCGCGCCTGCGCGAACTGTCGGGGGGCAAGCCGATCGGCTTCAAATTCTGCGTCGGGCATCCCTGGGAATGGTTCGCCATCGTCAAAGCCATGCTGGAAACCGGCATCACGCCGGACCTCATCGTGGTCGATGGCGCGGAAGGCGGCACCGGCGCGGCGCCGGTCGAGTTCGTGGATCACGTGGGCACGCCGCTGCGCGAAGCCCTGCGGCTGGTCCACAACACGCTGATCGGCGTGAACCTGCGGGACCGCATCAAGCTGGGCGCGTCGGGCAAGATCATCACCGCCTTCGACATGGCCCGCGTGATGGCGATGGGCGCGGACTGGTGCAACGCGGCGCGCGGGTTCATGTTCGCCATCGGCTGCATCCAGGCCCAGGCGTGCCATACCGGCAAGTGTCCCACCGGCGTGACCACGCAGGACCCGCTGCGGCAACGCGCGCTGGTCGTGCCGGACAAGTCGCAGCGGGTGGCCAACTTCCACAAGAACACCCTGCATGCGCTGGCCGAACTGCTGGCGGCGGCGGGATTGACGCACCCCGGCCAGTTGCGTCCGCACCATATCGCGCGCCGCATCTCGCCCAGCGAAATCCGCCTGCTGTCGGCCCTGTTCCCCGAACTGGCGCCCGGCGAACTCTTGCGCGGCGAGTTCCGGCACCAGGTGTTCCGCGCGGGCTGGGCCATGGCGCAGGCGCATTCGTTCCAGCCCACCCATGACATCACCACCGCCCTGGCGCGGGAACACGCGGCGCAGGCCGCCGCCGCGGGCACCTCATGACGCCGCGCGCGACTGCGCCTACAGCCAGCGCTCGAAAATGCGCGAGAAAGACTCCATGAAGCGGTCGTCCAGGCCTCGCTCCTTCCAGGCCTCGGGCGTGATCTGGACGGCATCGGCCACGTCGCGCTGGAACAGCGCCTCCATCTCGGCCGCAAACTCGGGACCCAGCACGACCGCATTGACCTCATAGTTCAGCGCGAAGCTGCGCCAATCCATGTTGCTGGAGCCCACCGTGGACCAGACGCCGTCGACCACCGCCGTCTTCGCATGCAGCAGCGCGTCGCGCCGCTCGTAGATCTTGACGCCGGCGCGCAGCAGATCGGTGTAGTGCGAGCGCCCCGCGTGGAACACCAGCGACGAATCGCTGAAGCCCGGCAGCACCAGCACCACATCCACGCCGCGCCGCGCCGCGGACTCGAGCACCTCGATGAAGGCCGGGTCCGGCACGAAGTACGCCATCGTGATGTGAATGGACTTCTGTGCGCTTTCGAAGGCGGACATCAGCGTGAGGTACACCGTGTAGCCATCGCTGCGGTCGGGCTGGTTGGCGAGGATGCGCACGGTGGTGTCGCCGACGGGCGGCGCGACATGCGAGTCGCCCCACTTGATCGGCTCCTTCGCCTGCGACGCCCAGCCCGCCTGCAGCACCTGTTCAAGCTGCGCCACGGCCGGGCCTTCGATGCGCAGGTGCGTATCGCGCCACGGCGCGGATTCCGCATCCTTGGGCGGGTCGCCGGCCTTGTCATCGCCCGAGCCGCCGCCAGAGCCGGACCCCACGCCGGAACCGCCGCCGCCCGACAGCGACGACGATTCGTACACGCTGCTGACGTTGATGCCGCCCAGGTATCCCACCTTGCCGTCCACAACCAGCACCTTGCGGTGATTGCGCTGGTTCGGCGACCAGCCGGCGCGCGCCCGCGCCGGATTGACGGGATTGAAGACCGCCACCTGGATGCCGGCATCGCGCATGCGCTGGAACAGCTCATCGGGCGTCTTGATCGTGCCCACGGCATCGACCATCAACGAGACCTCGGCGCCCCGCTCGCGAGCCGCCATCAGCGCCTCGGCAAAGCGCGCCCCTTCGGCGTCGTCGTCGAAGATGTACGTTTCCATGTGGACATACCGGCGCGCCTGGCCGATGGACTGGAGCATCGCCTTGTACGTGCTGGGCCCGTCCGCCAGCAGGCGCACGCGGTTGCCTTTCACCAGCGGCGCGCCGCTGACGGCCTGTTCTACCGCCAGGTGACGGGCGAGAAAATCATCCTTGGGTGTCTGCGGGTCCGCCGCAATGCCTTGCCCGCGGCGATAGCTGTCCTGCGCGGCGTCGGCGGACAGGCCCGCCTGCGCCGCGCGCGCCTTGCGCTCCTGCGTGTCCGGCACGCTGGCACAGGCGGCCAGCGCGGATGCGACGCACACGAGCAGGGCCGTGCGCGCCCATCGGCACGCACCGGACGCCATCGTCCGCCAGCCACTGCGCGGCCCAACCCGGCTCAAGGCCGGACATGGACTCATGATGCCGCGTCAGCGTCGATTGCCCGCCACGAGGATGCAGCCAAGCACGGCGCCCACCAGGGCCGCCACGCCGACCGACTTCCAGGCATGCTCATGCACGTATTCGTCCGCGTAGGCCGTGGCGCGACGTGCGCGCTCGCGGGCAGCGCCTTCCCACAAGCCTGCGGATTCACGCGCCTCTGCAAGCTGGCGCTTCAGGCGCGAACGCGCCGCATCGATTTCGGAGCCCGTGTACGAAGCCGTCGAACGCAGAAGGTCTTCCGTACCGGCGAGCAGCTCGTGCAAGCTGTCATTCACACGTTCACGATGCAAAGCCATTTCAGCGCGCTGGTGCTTTCGATTCATGGTAGCTCCTTTATTTTTGGGGCCGCCCCGGCTAGCGCCCGCATCGCCTGATGCAACGCAGCATCGCCATGGGCCGCGGAAACGACTTCCGCATGGCCGAAGCCCCATTGTCCACACCATCGGCCGGCACTGCCCGAGCTTTCGCAACCAGCCGTAAACCGATATTTCAGCGGAGCGAAACTTGCTGATCGCAAGGGGCGGCACCTGGGCGGGGTCGCGCCGCATCCCTCGCCGTTCTCCGCAAAACCTGATTTCGATTTCGTAAAAGTCCATTGCATTCAGAGGCTTGGCGCTTGACACGCAAACCCCCTCAACCGCCACAATAGGTCTTCTCAATGCGCTTCAACCGCCCCAAAAGGAACTGAACGCATGGTTTCTCCTTCTGCACTTTTTGCCGCCGCCGCCCCTGAATTCCTCGCGTCCGAGCCGCAGCATCCCAGCGCCGAACAGATCGAACTGCATGACGGGCTGCTGGACCGACCCGCGCACATCGATCCCAAGTTCCTTTACGACGCGCTCGGCTCATCGCTCTTCACGGCCATCACGCAACTGCCCGAGTACTACCCCACCCGCTGCGAAGATGAAATCTTTCAGCGTCACGGGGCCGATATCGCGCGCCACATCGGGCCGGTGCAGGCGATGATCGACCTGGGCGCGGGCGACTGCGTCAAGGCCGAGCGGCTTTTTCCCAGCCTGCGGCCCAGTCACTATGTGCCGGTCGACATCTCGGCCGATTATCTGCAGACGGCCGTGCGCCGGCTGCAATTGTCGTATCCCGACCTGCGGATCACGGCGGTGGGACAGGACTTCTCCCACGAACTCGCATTGCCCGCCGACGTTCCCGCCGAGCAGCGGCTGTGCTTCTACCCAGGGTCGAGCATTGGCAACCTGGGCCCGGATGACGCCTATGCCATGCTGTGCCGGATCCGCGAGGCCTGTCCCGGCGGAGGACTGTTGGTGGGCGTGGACCGCGTCAAGCCCCGGAGTGTGCTGGAACCGGCCTACGACGACGCCCTGCACCTGACGGCGGCGTTCAACCTGAATCTGCTGCGCCACGTCAACGCGGTGCTCGACAGCGATTTCAATGTCGAGGACTGGCGGCATGTAGCCGTCTTCAACAGCGAACGCTCGCGCGTCGAAATGCATCTCGAAGCCCAGCGCGCGCTGCACGTCACCTGGCCCGGCGGCCACCGGGAATTCAAGCGCGGCGAGCGCATCCACACGGAAAACTCCTACAAGTTCACCCCGCAGGCATTCAGCGACCTGCTCCACCGCGCGGGCTTTCGCGATGTCGCGCATTGGTCCGACACCCGCGGCTGGTTTTCCGTTTTCAGCGCCCGCGCCTGACCCGCGACCGCCCACCCCGCATCTTGAGGATCGACATGGACCCCGCATGCCTGCTGACCCACCCCGCCCTCGGGCCTTACGCCAGCGGACAGGCCGGACAACACGACCGGTACGACGCTGTGCGCGCCACCACCACGGCCCTGGCGGCCCCGCTGAGTCCGGAAGATTGCCAGGTGCAATCCATGCCGGACTGCAGCCCCGTCAAATGGCATCTGGCGCACACCACGTGGTTTTTTGAAACCTTCCTGCTGGCGCGCTTCGATGCTGCCCGCCCGCCATTTCATCCGCAGTACCGGATGCTGTTCAACTCCTACTACAACGCCGTCGGCGCCAAGCATCCCCGGCCGCAACGCGGCCTGCTGTCGCGCCCGCCGCTGTCCGAAGTGCTGCAGTACCGCCAGCATGTGGACGACGCGATGCACGCGCTGATCTCGCGGCTGGGCGGCAATGATCCGGATTTCGATGCGCTGCTCGAACTGGGCCTGAATCACGAGCAACAGCACCAGGAACTGATCCTGACCGACCTCAAGCACATGCTGTCGGCCAATCCGCTCAAGCCGGCCTACGTGGCGCCGGGTCCGCCCGCGATGCCACCGGCCACGCCCGCGGGCTGGCCCCGCTACGAAGGAGGCATCACGCGCATCGGCCACGACGGCCACGGCTTTGCCTTTGACAACGAAGGACCGGCCCACGACGTGCTGCTGACGCCCTTTCAACTGTCCGACCGCCTGGTGACACAGCATGAGTACCTGGCCTTCATGCAGGATGGCGGATACCAGCGGCCCGAGCTGTGGCTATCGCTGGGATGGGACATGGTCTGCGCGCAAGGCTGGCGCGCCCCGCTTTACTGGGAGGGCGACCGCGACACGTGGCGCATCTTCACCCTGCGCGGCATGCAGGACCCCGACCTGCAGGCGCCCGTCACCCACGTCAGCTATTTCGAAGCCGACGCGTACGCGCGCTGGGCGGGCGCGCGCCTGCCACGCGAAGCCGAATGGGAACACGCCGCGCGGCAGTTGCCGGACGGCACCTTCTCCGCGCGCGCCAACATGCTGGAAAACGGCCACTTGGACCCGCGCCCCGCCCCCGCGCGCGACGGCCAGGCCGGTCCGGTGCAGCTCTTCGGCGATGCCTGGGAATGGACCTCGAGCGCCTACGACGCCTATCCGGGCTTCCAAACCAGCGCCGGCGCCGTGGGCGAATACAACGGCAAGTTCATGTGCAACCAGTTCGTGCTCCGAGGGGGCTCCTGCGCCACGCCGCGAGACCACATCCGCGCCAGCTACCGCAACTTTTTCCCTCCCGAGGCGCGCTGGCAGTTTTCCGGCATCCGTCTTGCGCGCGACGCCTGACGGAGCGTCCGGGAAGCCCCGGCTGGACGCAGAAAGGTGCGAGTAAAGGCGCCCAAAAAAATCCAAGCCCGGCCGCTTGCACTCGCAAAAAACTTCGTGCTAGAATTTCGTTCTTCGTTGATCAGCACTTGCAGCGCAAACTGACCAGCGAGAAAAGGATGGCGCATTAGCTCAGCCGGTTAGAGCGACGGAATCATAATCCGCAGGTCCCCTGTTCGAATCAGGGATGCGCCACCAAAGAATTCTCTGAGAAATCAGGACAAAAACGCCACCCTTACAGGTGGCGTTTTTGTTTTTGGTCTGCCATCTTTCAACCGAATGTCAACAGCGGTGCATGGCTGTATGTACTTGGCGCGGACGCGTTCAACGACTTCCCATCGCCCTCTCGGCGCATCCGAACGCGCGCACAGCGTGATGCCGAGCACCAACACGAGCAGCAAAGACTTCATTTAGCTATGAGATAGAAATTGCGTGCAAGCACGCGATAGGACCTTGACACCGTCAACAGTCCGCATCGGAGGGTTCTTGTGGGCCGCCAAATTTAGCCGAAGCGTAGCCCCCAACGGGCTATCAGCAGGCGAGAATCCGCTTGACCTCTTCGAAGAAGGACGCGGCGGTGTGCCCCAAGAGCATTGGGTCCACAGATCTCCATAGCTTTCGGAAGGCCGCGTCAGAATCGGCACCGTAGTTGGCCACAAAGGCGTTCATTTCCAAACACACCTTGCGAACTTGCTCCGCGCTGGACCCGTCCTTGTAATCTCGAACAACTTCTTCGATGGTTTCGCCATTGTCACCCCAATCTTGATGAAACCAGCCACCCATGAACTGCTCGAGTTCGGGATACTGACCACGAGAAACGATCATAGAATCAGTCCAAATAGGCGGTTAAGATGAAGTACGGCATGCCATTGTAGATTTGTCTTTTCAGGACGATCACAAGCTCCGTTCCTCTGACCACTTCTTTAGCGCCGCGGTTAAGCACAAATCCGATATCGCCGGCCACTGTCCCGTACAAAGTTAGCTTTTTGCTGCCAGATGTCAGAGATGCCCACGTCTCCACGCGCGCTGTCTCCCGACGCATAAGCGTGTTTATTGCATGCTCCGCATCCGCGACCGAATGAAAGGTCGACGCTGCTGCCAGTTTTGGGTTCGCACGCAGACGGGCCTCAAGAAACTCCTTTGTTTTACCGACATGCTTGGCAAGTGTGTGACCTCCAATCCCACCGGTTACCACCGCTTCATGCCTGGATAGAGAGATCCGCCCGGCAACGATGCTCGATACGCGGGCGGCTTTGATAGCACCCGCGAACCCCACCGGCACTCCAACCTCGGCAGCCAGACCAAGCGCCTGACCCGAACCAGGTGTGGCACCGAGTCTGCCAGCGAGTTCGGCAAAACCGCGATCCGTAAGCGTTCGGATCTCGCGTCCAGTCCAAACCTCTTGCAGACCGGTTGACGCGGTATCAATTCCGTGGCCGCCCAGAACCACACAACCAACCTTTGTCGCACCGGTCGGTTCCGGCACTGCGCACAGGGCTGCACCGCCGACCATTTCCGCTACGCCCGCGACAAGCGTCAGACCACCCCAAAGCCGATTTGAGCGTGTCGATTCACTGCTGATCGAATCGCCTTCCAGAATTGCCGCGAGTTGCACCGGCGTGAGCACGACGGTAATGCTCGATTGTTCGTCCATTTGTACACCCCATCTTTGACAGAGTGACAAATGTCACGAAACGCCCACCCGGAGTCGATCAGTGCTGTCTGAGACAGCGTCAATCCCGGCTCCGCATGGAGAAGCGGAGATCTTCAATGGCAATCAGGCTGTCAACATAGCGTCAACACCATAGCGGAACAAAGCGTAATCATAGCGAAGACAGGACGCCCTAAGTCTTTGATTGCCAAGGCAATGATGTCCTAATGCGGTTCAATAGAACTGAATCATGATCCGCAGGTCCCCTGTTCGAATCAGGGATGCGCCACCATGAATTTCAAGGCCCGCACAAGTGTGCGGGCCTTTTGTATTGCGCCTACGGCATATCGGGCCCGAGGAATATCAGGCCCGACGAGATCAAACCCGATACACCGCATCCCGGCGACGACCGCCCCAGGTTGCCGCCAGACTGGCCACGAACGCGCCGATCAGCATCGACGCAAAGCCCCACAACGCGAACGCCGCGGCAGCCTTGCGGGCGGTGTCGGCCGCTTCCTTGGCTTTCTGCTTGGCGTCCTCGGCCGCCTTCTTGGCGTTCTGGATGGCCTGATCGACGCGGCGCTGCGCCACCGCGGGTTCCACGCCCGCCTGCGCCGCAACCACCTTCACGACGTAGTCGCGGTCCTCGGGCGTCATGTCGCCGCGCGTGACGCTCATCGCCACGATACGGCCGACTTCGGCGCGCGCCGCCTCGGGATCCGCCGTTGCCTCCGGACGATCCGAGCGCAGCAGGCTGTCGGTCAAATAGTCGGTGGCGCGTTCCATGCCGCCCCCGCTCGCCCCCGCCGCCGCAGCGGCCGTGGCAGCCGTGCCTGCCGTGGCCGCCACCGAGGCGCCGGCCTTGGCCACACCCGACGCCATGGATGCCAGGGCAGAGCCCAGCAGCGCTGCGCTGACGATCGCGCTCAGGGCCCACACCAGAAAGCCGTGCGCGGTGTCGCGGAAGTAGACCTCGTCCGAGTGCACGTCGACCCATTTGGTCCGCAGGCGTCCGGCGACGTAGCCGCCGATGCCGTAGGAAACGATCTGGGTGAACAGCATCCAGACGATGATGCCGATGCCGATGGCCGGGGCCGACATGCCCTCATCGCCCCACGGCGACACTGACAGGAAGCCCAGACCCGTGCCGCCGGCGAAGAGCGCGAGCGAAAGCGCGGCGGCGATCACCGCGCCGGCGAAGACCGCCGCCCACGAAACAGCCGAAATGGCCGATTCGCGGACAGGCAGGCCGTCGGCGTAGGGTTGGCTCAATGAAGACGAATTTTCCATGATCGATCCTTGTTCATAGTCTTATGCAACCGCATGAACGCGGCGGATAACGAGTCAGCGGTTAGTGCCAGAACAATGCCAGCAGGATGATGATGGGGATGGGCACGCCTAGCAGCCACAGCAAGATGGAGCGCATGGAAACCTCCTTGTTTCGATGATGGAATCGGGATCGCGCGACGCAGGCCGCAATCAGGCCAGGTCGATGGTGCCCGGGGCGCGAGGATCCGGCGCGGGCGGCGTGGGATCAATGACGTCGGGGTTGTCCGTGGGACGGCCCGGATCCGGAAGCGGATCGTCCTCGGGCGGATTGCCGGGCAGAGCCGGATCGTCGGGTTGAAGATCGCCCGGCTGGCCGGGTTCGCGGTGCGGGAATTGGGACATGGTTGCATCTCCTCAAGCGGCGCTCATGCGCCTTGCCTGAGCTTCAGCAAACCGCGTTCCCGGCGCCATGCCCATGTCGTGCAACGTTGAGCGGCCTTGGGCATCAGCCCTGGACCAAACGCGGGGCGCGTCAGTCCTTGCGCCGTCCCCCGCCTTGCGCGGCGGACGGCTCCGGCGCCTCGCCGCCCAGGAATGCCATGACGGCAGACTTGCCCGCGGCCGAGGCCTCGTCCAGGCTGGCGTAGCGCTTGTCGGAGTAATTGGTGCTGCGCACATTTCCCGATTCAGGATCGAGCAGCGTGATGATCCAGGCGAATTCGCCGGGAGAAAGCTGGCGGACCTGCAGGGTGGCGCGCGTGCCGGGACGCAATTCTTGCGTCATCTTGCGGCCTTTTCGGTATTTCGATGACGCCATCGTAGCGCAATCCGCCCCGCCGTCGCGAGCCGCTCCCGCCTCGCCGAAAATGCTGCGCCCGCACATGTTTTTCATGCTGCAGACCCCGAGGCAAATACGCCACAAAGCGCTTGCCGCAGCAGGAAAACCCTAGGGTGCAGTCCGCAAATACAGGCGCACAATCGACACAAACAGAGAGACCGCTCAGCGGCGCCGCATCCCTTTAATCAGGCGAGGACGGAGACAACATGACTTACTTGGCAGTTTTCATGAGCTGTTTGATGGTTATGGGTATCGTCGCGTTGGTGATTCAAACGATACGCAGCGCAGGGCCCGAGCCCTGGCTGAAGATATCGGCGGCGATCGTCAGTTCCACCTTTGCATCGTTGCTGCTGGTCCCGTTGGGATTCGCGGTCGCCCTGACGATGCTCATCGAGTAATCCCCCCTTCTGAAGGCCAGGCCCGGACTAACCGTTGCGGGCCGGCCTGCCGCGCGTCGCCGCCCAGCACACCAGCGAGCCGGCGGTGACCATGGCCACGCCCTGCCAGAACGACAGGGTGAGCGGCGTCGACAGCCAGACGGCGGCGAAGAAGGTGGAGAAAACCGGGGTGAAGTATGACGCCGTGGCCAGCAGGGTGAGGTTGCCTCGCAGTATCCCCACGTTCCAGAACGCATAGCCGGCGGCCATCGCGCCCCCAGCCACGCATAGTTCGAGGGTGGCGGGCGCCGTGAACACCAGCGAGGGTTCCGCGCTGAGCAGGTACTTGATCCACAGGACCGCGGCGGTCAGCATGAAAAACAGCGCGACGCCATTTTTGCCATCAGCAAAACGCTTCGTCACGTTGCAGTACACGGCCCAGATGATGGCGCCGCTGAAGGCCAGGCCATAACTCAAAGGATTGCTCGACACATTGGCGGCGGTGCGTTCGAACGACAGGCCGCCGGATCCACCCACGACCCACACGATGCCGCAGACCGACAACAAGATGCCCGGCGCCACCCACACGCTTGCCCGCTGGCCGTTGATGAGCATGGCAAATATCACCGTCAAACACGGCCAGAGGTAATTGACGATGCCCAGTTCGATGGCTTGCCCACGATCGACCGCGAAACCCAGCGACAGCGAGAGGCATATCTCATAGGCGACGAACAGCACGCTGCCCACCACGAGATAAGACCGGGGAAATGCGCGCAGCTTGGGAAAGCCGAGCAACACCACCAGCAACGCCGCACCCACCGTATAAATCAGCGCGGCGCCGCCTATCGGTCCAAAATTTTCACTGACGCCGCGAATCAGGCCGACGACAGTGCCCCACAGCAGCACCGCCAGCAAACCCAGGGTAGTGGCCGCGCTACGGCCAGGAGTCCATTGCATTACCGTTTCCAATTGCTTGCCACACCTGCCCGCCGCACCTGCCCGCCCGCAGGCCGGCGCGGCGCCAAGGCGGCAAGTTTAGCGAAAACCGAATGGAGAATAAGCTGCATGGCCATTTCAATACGCAGGATGAGCGACGTACTGGCAAGCACGGATTCGGGCCGTCTCTACCGCATCGAAGTGTTTTTGCAGGCGGACGAGCCCGAGGCCGGCGCCGCGCCGCGCGCCGGTTCGCGCTACATCCTCAGGACTTCCGAGGGAGACCATGTGATTGCGCTGGACGACAGGCGCTACCGCCTGAGGTCGGGTGAAGTCCTGACCGCCCTGCCGCCGCCGCGCCACGACATCTGACGGGCGCGCGGCGAGGCCCGGCCTCAGGGGTCCAGGGCCACCCGCCGCTTGCCCAGGCCCTTGGCCCGATACAGCAACACGTCCGCGCGCTCCAGGAGCTGCATCATGGTCGTGCCCGATCGCGGATACTCGGCGATGCCTATGCTTGCCGATACGGCGACGCGGACGCCCGGATACGGCAGCGACAGGCTCTCGACAAGGGCCTCGGCCACATGCCGCGCATGCTCTCCGCTGGCGCCCAGCAGCAGCACCGCGAACTCGTCGCCCCCCAATCTTGCCGCCACGTCGGACACCCGGATGGCGCTCGCCATGCGGTCTGCCGCCTCCTTGAGCACCGTATCGCCCGCGGCGTGGCCGTGCATGTCGTTCACCGCCTTGAAGCCGTCCAGATCGATTGCCAGGATCGAGAACGCATCGCCGCTGCGCTGCGCCACGGCCAGTTCCCGCATCACTAGTTCGCCGAACAACACCCGGTTGCACAGGCCGGTCAGGGGATCGTAGTGCGCCAGGTGCTGCGCGCGCGCCAGCATGCGCGACGCCTGCAACATGGCCGCCCCGACTTCCTGGGCTTCCTTCACGCGTGTGGCCGGCAGTTCCACCGTGCGGCCTTCGCCCAGCGCCACGGCGGGCGCGACCAGTCCGTGCACAGCCGACGTCAGCCGGCTTGCCAGCCGCAGCGCCAACCACAATCCCAGGCCGAACACACACAGCGTGCCCAGCGCGATCCACGCAATGGAGCGGTACAGGCCCGTGGTCAACAATTGCGTGGGCGCGCCAGCCACGACCGTCCAGCCCGACAGCGACGACCGGCTGAATGCCGTGTAGACCGGTGAGTCCTCCTTGGTGATGGTTTCGAGCGAACCCTCGCTATCCTGCTGCATGGCGCGTGCCAGCGCGGGCACCGCCTTTTGGCCCACGAACCGGGACGTGTCCCGGGTCCGCGCGACGATGGTGCCGGACTCGTCCAGCACCGCCGCCACCCAGCCCTCGGGCAGCGCACGCCGGCCCAGCACGTCGGCGATGCTCTCGGGCGACAGCGCCACATTCAGGCTATAGACCACTTCTTCGTCGCGCAGCACGGGCACGCCCAGCGCAATGGTGGGCCTTTTGGTGAGGCCGCCGACAAACAGGCCGGTAAGCACCGGGGCACGCGACTGGAAGACGCGCAGCAGTTCCTTGGGGGCACTGCCCGCCGGCAAGACCGCTCCATAGGGCACCCGCGTGTTGAGGATCTGGCGTCCTTCCTTGTCGGTCAGGACGTAGCTGTCGGCGATCTGGAATCGCACGGCGTCGCGCGCGCGCCGATGAAATCCCTCCAGGTCCCCGCCCACCAGGTCGGGAGACGAGGCGAGCATCTGCAGGCCGGCCTCGACGCCAGTGAGCTCGCGGTCGAGGATGGCCGTGAGATTGCGCGCCAGGAAGATCGTGTCACGGTAGATCCGGTCCTTCTGTACGACGTAGCTTTCGTAGACGGCAACGGTCGCCACGATCAGCGACGGGGTGATGCAGGCAAAGACCAGCACCAGCAGGCCCGTCTTCATGGAATAGCGGCGCGGCTGGCGCGGGCGCGCGCCACCGGGTTCGTCGCCGCCAACCGGGGCGCGGCGCGCCGCCGGGGCTGCGCGTCCCGAACCTGCCGCCGTGCCTGCTGCTTTTCCCGTTTTTTCCGCGCTAGCTGTCTTCAAGGTCCGGCGTCCCCGCGAACTGGCTCTTGAGGAGCGTCAACGCCCCTTTTTCAGCCAGCGCCTCGTTGGGAAACACGTGCTTGGTGTCTTCAAGCACAGGAAAGCCGAAGACCCGCGCACGGACGTGGTAGCCCTCGGGTGTTTCCGCGAATTCGATGTCGAAATTACGCTCTTCGATCCAGCCCGACCGATGCAGTTTCCATTCCATATTCCATGCGCTCCTGGTTGGCGAGGTTGACACGAACGGCCGGCGGCAAAGCCGCCGGCGCTGCTACACCATACACCCGGCCAGGCGCTCCCGGGGAGCCCGGCAAGGCTATTCGGGACGGGCCCGACGGGCAGCCGCCGGGGGGCCTGCCACAGGGCCGCCGGCCGCAGCGCCATCCGTCACGGATGCGCTTGCCTCGGGGACAACCGTCGCGTCGCTTGTCGCGGACGAAAACAGATCCCAGCTCGCCATGAACAACGCCGCGATCAGCGGGCCGATCACAAAGCCGTTCAGGCCGAACAGGGCCATGCCGCCCAGCGTGGAGATCAGCACGACGTAGTCAGGCATCTTGGTGTCCTTGCCCACCAGGATGGGCCGCAGGACATTGTCGACCATCCCGATGACCAGCACGCCAAAGGCGATCAGCACGGCGCCCTTGACCACGGCGCCCGTCAGCAGGAAATAGATCGCCACCGGCGCCCAGATCAGGCCCGCGCCGATCGCCGGCAGCAGCGACAGGAAGGCCATGATCACGCCCCACAGCAGCGCGCCCTGGATCGAGAGAATGGAAAAGATGATGCCGCCCAGCGCGCCCTGCGCCGCCGCCACCGCGACGTTGCCCTTGACGGTGGCGCGCACCACGGTCGTGAACTTGCGGAACAGGTGCTGCTTGTGGCCGTCGCTCAGGGGCACCGCGCGCCGCAGCCGCGCGGACAACTGCGGCCCGTCGCGCAACAGGAAGAACAGCAGGTACATCATGATGCCGAAGCTGACCACGAACTGGAACGTGTCCTGTCCGATGCTCAATGCCTGGGTCGCCAGAAACTGGCTGGCCTGCATCGCGCCGGCGCTCAGCTTTTCCTGAAGGCTCGGAATGTCGGCCAGGTCGAAGCGTGACAGCAAGGCATGCACCGACGGCGGCAACGCCTCCATGGCCTGCTGGAAGTAGGCCCCGAAGTTGATCTGGCCGGACTTGATGCTTTGATAGAGATTGGCGCCTTCGGTCACCAGCGATCCGCTGATCACGACCAGTGGAAGAATCACCAGCAGCAGCACCAGCAGCAAGGTGATGAGCGCAGCCAGATTGCGCCGTCCCCCGACGCGCATCACCAGGCGGCGCTGCAAGGGAGCGAAGAGAATGGCAAGAATGGAACCCCAGAAAACGGCACCATAGAAAGGCCACAACAACCATCCGAACGCGATGGTGACCGCCACCAGCAGAAGCAGAAAGGTTTTGTAGTGCACGCCGGAAGATTGGCTCATAGTCCGTCCAAGGCACGGCAATCGCCGCAAGAGCCGCATTGTACAAAGCGCGGCCGGGCGGCGCTCGGGTCGCGAGGGGTCTGTCGCATGGCTATTGCGCCGCCGGGCCTGCGCCGGCCGCCTGCAGGAGGGTCGCGCGCGCCGCCTCCAGCGCATCGGACTGCGCGTTCAATCCCTGCAGGCGCAGGTTCAATTCCTGCTGCAGCGTGGGCTTGGCGACGCGCGCCTGCCCGTCCACGAGCAGGATGTCCGCGGCGTTGGCCGCCACGAGGTCAGCAATGCCCAGCGCGTCGCGCGCGACCGAATCCATTTTGGCTGCGGCATCCATCAACTCGGCAGCCGGCGCACTCACGGCTTCATCGTAGACCCCGTCGTACACCGGCGCCAGGTCGGCGGGCAAGGCCAGGTCCGTGCGCGCCCGGTCAGCCTTGCCGCGCGCCTCCTGGACCTGCGCGGCGGCGTCGGCCAAGGTCTTGCGGGCGGCCTCGAAGCTGGCCCTGCGCTCCACGATCTCGCCCACGGAGCGGATTGTCTCGACCGCCAGCACCTCGCGTAGCGGCGAGGCCGCCTTGGCCATCGCGTCCTGGAAGTCCGTGATCACCTCGTAGGCGTCGTCGTAATCGCCGATGGCTTCCTTTTCGGATTTGCTCAGCATGCCGATCGGCACCAGCGTCACGTTGTTCATCCGGGCCTGCAGCAACTGTATGAACGCGGCGCGCTCCTGTGGCTCTTTGTTGACGCAGGCCGTCATCAACAGCAACGAGACCACCGCCATGCCTGTCACGCACGCGCGAACCAAGACCATGCGCATCCTTTCGCACTCCGATTTTGCAGATTCCGGCGCCCGCCGCGGCGGGCATTTCCGGCAGATTATCCGGCAGGGGCCGTCCCCGCATCCCGAGGGGCGGATTTTGTTGCCATCGAAGCGAGTTGACACAGGGGAGCGGGCCCTCGCGCCCGCGCGACGGATCGGCGCCGGCTTCCTCTAAAATCATGGATCCGGCGGCCGGCGGCCGCCCGCAACATCGCATTTTGGCTGACGACATGAATCAGAACGCTTCCTCCCAGGCCTGGGGTTTCACGCATCCGGACTGCCGCGGCGCGAATGCCCTGCTCCTTTTCATGAACGACCTGGCGCGCGTGGTCAATCAGTACCTGGGCAATGGCAAGCTGTCGGACGAAGCCCTGGCGGACGCCCAGAAGGCCGTCAACGCCCTGCTCGACCGCTATGTGGAAATCGAGGCCGCGCCGGAAGCGTTCGACAACGAGCGCATCGAACTCGCCCTGGAAACCGCCCCGCAACCCGACGGCTCGACGGCCGCCCAGGTGGCGCTGCGCATGTCGCCGCGCCTTGAAGGGCTCATCATCGAGGCCCAGCGCCAGGCCCGTCCCGCGGCGCACTGAGCGTACGGGACGCTCCGCTTATGCCCTTTGCACAGAAACCGCTTGCAAAATCTGGCAACTCCGGATATTATCGTCAGTTGGCTCTTGCGGCTTAAAACAACCGACTGCAAAGACCAACGTAAGAATACCGCTGTACGGGCAACACCGTACGGTCACCAACGTCTTCCCAGACCCTACCCATCTGGGAGCACACCGGAACCGAAGCGGGATCACTCCCGCCGTTCCAGCCAACGCCTGTAAGCCCCTGCGTCATTGCGACGTATATAGCGAAAAACAAGCGAAAAACGCAAACGCAGGGCCAGGTCGCAGCACCGCCTTAGCCGACCCGTCAGTTCCGGATCGGCCTGAAGCCACCGCAATCATCCCAAAGCTGCCCTATCGGAAGCAGCGACACATATCGCGGGCAATGACCGCGAATGCAAGAGCCTAGCCGCTCTGCATGATCTCGGGCCGCACGGGCGCAGACAAACGCGCAAGCAACCGCGCAGGCAATCGCGCAAGCGGAAGTCTTGTACATCCAAGCCACGCGGACCCGAACCGATGCCATCCAGGACTGGAGGATGGCATCACCGCCGCATCACGCCATCGAAACGACGCGCAAAAACATGAGAATGCGCAAAGAGATGGCGGCAACAATGCGTTAGTGTCATGTAATGCCTGTCCAATACAACCCGGCGGGCACGGCACAGGTGCAAATGCCCGGCCTCAACGCCGCCTTGCGCCCCACTTGGCAATACGCAGCTTTTCCAATAACTAGAACCCAAAGAGAACACAACATGAATACTCGTTTCACCACCACCGACCTGATCCAGCGCCCGGCCCACACCCAGCTCGACGACATGCCCATCCATATCGGCGACATCGTCTACCTGAAGCCGGCCAACGGCCCCGAGATCCGCGCAACCGTCATTTTCAATGCGCCGATCAACGGCACGACCACCTACACGACCGAAGTGGTGCCGTGCGGGGCGGCCGCGCAAAAGGCGCCCGGCCAGCGCATCCGCTTCCGCCACGAACACGTTCATCGCATCGAACCGGTGCGCCGCAACGCTCGCTGAGCTGGGTCAAGACCGCCGCGTTTCATACGCGGCGGTTTGCTTTTGTGCGTGCTAAAGTCGCGGCAATTCCAGCCCCTGGCGATATCGACATGCAGAACAATCGTCTCGCGGTCCGCATCTGGGACCTTCCCACTCGACTCTTTCATTGGGCCCTCGTCGTCTGTATCGTCGGCGCGTTCGTCAGCGTGAAGCTGGGCGGCCTGTACATGGACTGGCACGTGCGCTTTGGCTGTACGGCGCTGGGCCTGATCCTCTTTCGCCTGCTGTGGGGCTTTGTCGGCCCGCGCTACGTCCGGTTCGCGCACTTCGTGCGAGGCCCATCGTCGATCGCCCGCTACCTCAAGGGCGCGGCGGCGCCAGCCGGCCACAATCCACTGGGAGCCCTGTCCGTAATGGCGCTGTTGCTGGTCGTGGGCTTCCAGGCGGTCAGCGGCCTATTCACCACCGACGACATCATGACGCAGGGCCCGCTGTTCGGATACGTGTCGGAAGCCACCGCCAGCGCCATGACCTCGTGGCACAAACTCAACGAGTGGGTCATCATCGGCCTTGTCGCGCTGCACGTGCTGGCCGTGGCCTGGTACGCCGTCGTGCGACGCAAACGGCTGGTGCGCGCCATCATCACCGGCAACGTCGACGCCAAGGACATTCCTGCGGGCACGCCGCCCACGCAGGACGGGCTGGCCGTCTGGCTGCGCGCCCTGGTGCTGGGCGCCTGCGTCACCGGCCTGGTGCTTTGGATACGATCCCTGGAGATCGTATCGGACATGTCTTTCTCGTAGACCTTTCTCGCAGACCTTTCTCACATACGCGCCGTCGCGAGCGCGCAAGAAAAAGCCCCGCCTGAACCGCCCCGAACGCCGGACTTGAATCCGACTTCGGGGCTTTTTCAGGGCGGGGCTTGTTCTTTGGAAGGCGCGAGGCGCGCGGCTGGCGCGCAGCCTCAGCCTTGCTTACTTCTTTTTGCGATACGCGTCGTGGCAGGCCTTGCAGCTTGCGCCCACGTCGCCGAACGCGGCGCGCAGCTTGTCCAGATCGCCGGCATCGGCCGCGGCCGACAGCTTCACGATGTTGTCCTGAAACGCCTGCTGCTTCTGCTTGAAGCCCGCGGCATCGCTCCAGATCTCCGGACGGGCGTCGCCGCCTTCCGTGCCCGGACCGAAAGCCGTCCAGGGCAATGCCGAGAGCGTCTTCAGCACCTCGACGTTCGCCTTGATCTGCGCGGCGTCGTAGGGCGCCTGGCCCTTGACCACCGGCGCCATGCGGCCGAAATGCGAGGCGATGAGCGAGAGCGCCGACTGGCGGTACTTGACCGCATCTTCGGGCTTGGCAAACTGCGCGGAGGCGGACGTCGCGAGCAGCGGACCCACCGTCATACAGGCCAGCGCAGCAAGCGTGGACAACTTCTTCATTGCTTTCTCCCGTAGGTACAACGTGAACGCCGCGCGCATGGCGCGCGCGGCATGGCGACTATACCGCCCGGGCCAGCTCGGCTGCCAGGCCGATGTAGGAGCGCGGGGTCATCGCCAGCAGGCGGGCCTTCGGCTCTTCAGGCAGCGCCAGGCCCTGGATGAATTCTCGCAGAGCCTCTTCGGTGATGCCCTTGCCGCGCGTCAAGGCCTTGAGCTGTTCGTACGGCTGCGGCAGGCCATAGCGGCGCATGACGGTCTGCACCGGCTCGGCCAGCACTTCCCAGCAGGCGTCGATGTCGGCGTCGATGGCGGCCGCGTTGACTTCCAGCTTGCCCAGGCCGCGCATGCAGGCATCCCACGCCACCAGGCAGTAGCCCAGGCCGACGCCCAGGTTGCGCAGGACGGTGGAATCGGTCAGGTCGCGCTGCCAACGGGAGATGGGCAGCTTGTCGGCCAGGTGGCGCAGCACGGCGTTGGCCAGGCCCAGGTTGCCTTCGGAGTTTTCGAAGTCGATCGGGTTGACCTTGTGGGGCATGGTCGACGAGCCGACCTCGCCTTCCTTCAGGCGCTGCTTGAAGTAGCCCAGCGCCACATAGCCCCAGATGTCGCGGTCCAGGTCCAGGATGATGATGTTGGCGCGGGTGATCGCGTCGAACAGGGCCGACATCCAGTCGTGCGGTTCGATCTGGATGGTGTGGCGGTTCTGGGTGAGGCCCAGGCCAGCCAGCACGCGCTTGCTGAATTCAGGCCAGTCGATCTCGGGATAGGCGGACAGGTGGGCGTTGTAGTTGCCCGTTGCGCCATTGAGCTTGGCGAGCGGCTCGACGGCCTCGACGGCGGCGATGGCGCGGTTCAGGCGCGCGGCCACGTTGGCGAATTCCTTGCCCAGCGTGGTGGGGCTGGCCGGCTGGCCGTGCGTGCGCGACAGCAGCGGCTGGTCGGCGTTGGCCACGGCCAGTTCATTCAGCTTGGCGGCCACTTCGCGCAGGCGCGGCACCACGACCTGGTCGCGGGCGCGCGACAGCATCAGCGCGTGCGACGTGTTGTTGATGTCCTCGGAAGTGCAAGCGAAGTGGATGAACTCGGCGGCGCGGGCCAGTTCGGCGTCATCGGCGACCTTTTCCTTCAGCCAGTATTCGACGGCCTTCACGTCATGGTTGGTGACGCGCTCGATGTCCTTGATGCGGCCGGCGTCCGCTTCGGAGAAATTGGCGACCAGTTGGGCCAGGCGGGCGCGGGCGCCTTCGGAGAAGGCGGGCAGCTCGGGCAGGCCGGCGTCGGACAGGGCGACGAGCCAGGCGACCTCGACTTCCACGCGGTGCGCCATGAAGCCGGCCTCGGACAGCAGACCGCGCAGCGCGTCGCCCCGTGAAGCGTAGCGGCCATCCAGTGGCGAAAGGGCATTGAGTTGGCTCAGCTGATCGGCGATTTGCATGGTCTGGGAGAGAAAAAGCTACGGATGGGAAAACCCGACGATTTTATCATCCGAGCCAGCCCCACATTGTGGCAAACTGACGAAGATTCCGGCCTGCGGACAATTCCGACCGTCATGCGGCCTGCTATACTTCGGCCGCTTTCCGACTCCGCTTGTGACTCCATGAAACTGATCGGCTCGCTTACCAGTCCCTACGTGCGCAAAGTGCGCATCGTCATGGCCGAGAAAAAGCTGGACTACCGGCTTGAACTCGAAAACGTCTGGTCCGCCGACACGCAGATCCAAACGTACAACCCGCTGGGCAAGGTGCCCTGCCTGGTCATGGAAGATGGCGGCGCCCTGTTCGACTCGCGCGTCATCGTCGAATACCTGGACACCCTGTCTCCCGTCGCCCGTCTGATTCCCCAGCCGGGACGCGACCGCGCGGCCGTCAAGTGCTGGGAAGCCATCGCAGACGGCGTCCTGGACGCGTGCGTGACCATCGTCAAGGAAAACCAGCGCCCCGAGGCCCAGCGCAGCCCCGAATGGATCGAACGCCAGCACGGCAAGATCCACGCCAGCCTGGACGCCATGAACAAGAGCCTGGGTGAAAACGCCCATTGCATGGGCATCAACTACAGCCTGGCGGACATCGCCGTCGGCTGTGCCCTGGGCTACCTGGACCTGCGCTTTGCCACCCTGGACTGGCGCACCGGCCAACCCAATCTGGCCCGCCTGTACGACAAGCTGTCCCAGCGCCAGTCGTTCATCGACACGGTGCCCAAGACGGCCTGACGGCCCCCCAGAAGCGCCCGGCCTGACCGGGCGTGCGCTGCGCCGGCCGCTCTCCGCGGCCGGTTTTCCTTATCCCGATCAAGCTGCCCAGGTCTGCCAGGCCTTGAACAGCATGTACGCGGCCAGCGCGAATAGCAGCGCGGCAAATACGCGCTTGAGCGTCTGAACGGGCAGGCGATGGGCCATGCGCGCGCCCAGCGGCGCGGTCAGGACACTGGTGCACACCAGCGCCAACAGCGCCGGCCAGTAGATGAATCCGAGCATTCCGGGATAGGTTTCGGCTTCGTTGAGGCCCGAGACGATATAGCCCACGCTGTTGGCCAGCGCGATGGGAAAGCCCAGCGCCGCCGAGGTCGACACCGCATTGTGCAGGGCCACGTTGCACCAGACCATGAACGGCACCGACAGGAAGCCGCCACCGGCCCCGACCAGGCCCGACAGGAAGCCGATGCCCGCCCCGGCCGCGCTGGTGCCGACGACGCCCGGCATCTGGCGCGTGGGCTTGGGCTTCTTGTTGCGCAGCATGCTCCAGCCGGAATATCCCACAAAGAGGGCAAAGAACAGCGACAGCCACAGCGTGCTGAGCGCGGCGAACACCGCGCCGCCCGACAGCAGCCCGCCGACGATGATGCCCGGCGCCATGGCCGCCACGATGCCCCACTTGATGGTGCCCCGCTGCTGGTGGGCGCGGACGCTGGAGATGGAGGTAAACAGGATCGACGTCATGGACGTGGCGATCGCGGCATGCACCACCAGGTCGGCCGGCATGCGCTGCCAGGTGAACAGCATCGTCAAGAACGGAACCAGCAGCATCCCGCCGCCGATGCCCAGCAGGCCCGCGGCAAACCCGACCACGCCGCCCAACGCCAGCAGGCATATCACCATCGTCACATCCACAGCCATCTCCTCTCTTTTATTGTGATGAACATTGTCATGAACAAGGCCCCTCGGGCATCGCGCCCGGGGGGCCTTGGTTACGAGCGGCTGCGCATCCTAGAGAATGATGCCGCCGCCCAGGCAAACCTCGCCATCGTATAGCACGGCCGACTGGCCGGGCGTCACCGCCCACTGCGGCTCGGTGAATTCCAGCGAAAACGCGCCGTCCGCGGCGTTGCCCAGGCGGCACGCCGCGTCGGCCTGCCGGTAGCGCGTCTTGGCGCCGTAGGCGCCCGGGGCCGGCGGATGGCCCGCCACCCAGCTCGCGTCCTGCGCCGAGAGGCTGCCGGACAGCAGCCACGGATGATCGTGCCCCTGCACCACGTACAGCACGTTGCGCGCCAGGTCCTTGCGCGCCACGTACCAGGCCTCGGCCGTGCCGTCTTCCCGCTGGCGTCCCTTGACGCCGCCAACGCCCAGGCCCTTGCGCTGCCCCAGCGTGTAGAAGGAGAGTCCTTCGTGGCGCCCCACCTGCTGCCCTTCGGGAGTCAGGATGGGACCGGGCTCGGTGGGCAGGTAACGGTTCAGGAATTCCCGGAACGGGCGTTCGCCAATAAAGCAGATGCCCGTGGAATCCTTCTTGGCGGCATTGTGCAGGCCAATTTCGTGCGCGATGCGCCGCACCTCGGTCTTGTGGATCTCGCCCAGGGGAAACAGCGTGCGCGAAAGCTGCGCCTGGTTCAGGCGGTGCAGGAAATAGCTTTGGTCCTTGGAGGCGTCCAGCGCCTTGAGCAGCTGGAACTGCGTGCCGCCGCCCTCGGCGGGCACTTCGCGCACGCGGGCGTAGTGCCCCGTCGCGATATGCTCCGCGCCCAGCGCCATGGCATGGTCCAGGAAGGCCTTGAATTTGATCTCGGCGTTGCACAGAACGTCCGGGTTGGGCGTGCGGCCCGCGGAGTACTCGCGCAGGAATTCCGCGAACACGCGGTCCTTGTATTCGGCGGCGAAGTTGACGAATTCGAACTCCACGCCGACCAGGTCGGCCACGCTGGCGGCGTCCAGGAGATCCTGGCGGGTGGAGCAGTATTCGGAATCGTCGTCGTCTTCCCAGTTCTTCATGAACAGGCCGACGACCTCGTAGCCCTGTTGCTTGAGCAGCCAGGCGGTGACCGAAGAATCGACCCCGCCGGACATGCCGACGACAACGCGGCCTTTCTTGGTGGATGTTTGACTCATGATGCGGCTATTTTAGATCGGACACGGTGTCTTCCCGCGGCTGCGGCTCGGCGGCCCGCGACACTTCCATCAGCCAGGCGCGGAAGGCCTGCAAGGTGGGGAGGTTGGCCTTTTGCTCGGGGTAGCACAGGTAATAGCCCATGCGCGCCCGGATCGGCAACTGAATGGCAATGGTCAGCTTGCCGTCCCGCAGCTCGTCTTCGATGAGGCAGCGCGGAATCAGCGCCACCCCGAACCCCGCCGCCGCGGCCTGCGACAGCAGCGCGTATTGGTCAAAGCGCGCGCCCTCCAGGCTGCGCCGCGTATCGCAGCCGGCCTGCTCGAACCAGTCGCGCCAGCCCTCCAGGGCCGAGGTATGGTGCAACAGCGGATACGCCAGCAGGTCTTCGGGCGACTTGCAGCCGCCTGGGATCAGGCGCGGGCTGCAGACGGGCAGGATCTCGCGGCCGACGATGTAGTCCGCGCCGCTGCCGGGCCAGAGGCCCTCGCCAAACCGCACCGCGGCATCCAGCTCCGGCGTGGAAAAATCGTAGCCCTGCCGATGCGGCAGGAATTCGACATGGATATCGGGGCGCAGGCGCATGAACGCGGTCAGCCGCGGAATCAGCCAGCGCGCCCCGAAGGTCGGCATGCACGTGAGATTCAGCGTGCCCCCTCGCCCCTGGTGCGCGATCAGCTCGACCGTGGCCGCCTCGATCTGGCCGAGCCCTGCCTGGATCTTCGTGAGATAACTGCGGCCGGCTTCGGTAAGGACCAGGCCTTGCCTGATCCGTAGGAATAGTTCTACCCCGACGAACTCCTCCAAATGTTTCACCTGTTTACTCACGGCGCCCTGCGTCACGCAAAGCTCCTGGGCAGCGCGGGTGAAACTGCTATGGCGGGCGGCCACCTCGAAGGCTTGAAGATCGGTTAAAGAGGGACAGAAACGCCTCATCTGTAGTCCCCACTGAAGGTGGGGCTCCCTGCCCTGCGGGCCTGACGACGGCCTGCGCGAGACGCAAACGTTACATAAAAGTAACGCCAATCGAGGCTGGCCGAAAAAGAGGTATGAAAAAAAGTCATAGCTTACGGAGAAACTTTCGTTTGCGCAAACCCGGCCGCCAGGAAAGAATCGTTGCGTTTGCGACTGCCTTTGCGCAACCGCTTTCCATTCATTAGTAGGGGAATCCATGCAACGCCGTAATGTAGTACTGGGCCTGTGTGTCGCCGCCGCGACGCTGGCCACGCCGCTGACCTCGGGTATCGCGCACGCTGAAGACGCGTATCCCAGCAAGCCCATCCGCCTGATCGTCCCCTTCCCGCCGGGCGGCACCACCGACATCGTCGGCCGCCTGTTCGCCGACAAGCTCGGCAAGGAACTGGGCCAGACCGTCGTCGTGGAAAACCGCGGCGGCGCCGGCGGCTCGATCGGCAGCGCGTTCGTTGCCAGCAGCGCGCCGGACGGCTATACCCTGGGTATCGCCACCGTCAGCACGCACGGCATCAATCCGGCCATCTACCCGAACCTGCCGTTCGATGGCGAGAAGGACTTCACGCCCATCTCGAACCTGGCGGCCGTGCCGAACATCATGACCATCAACCCGAAGGTCCAGGCCAAGAACATCGCCGAATTCATCACGCTGGCCAAGAGCCAGCCGGGCAAGCTGACGTACGCGTCGGCTGGCAACGGTTCCGTGTCGCACATGATGGGCGAGCTGTTCAAGATGGCGTCGGGCACCGACCTGATGCACGTGCCGTACCGCGGCGTGGGCCCGGCGCTGAACGACGCGCTGGCTGGCCAGGTCGACGTCATGTATGACAACCTGCCCTCCACGCTGCCGCACGTCCAGTCCGGCCGCCTGATCGCCATGGCCGTCGCCTCGCCCAAGCGCGTGGCCGCCCTGCCCGACGTGCCCACGTTCGCCGAAGCCGGCCTGCCGGCCGTCAACGACGCGTCCTGGTTCGGCCTGGTCGCTCCGGCCAAGCTGCCCGCCCCCGTGCTGGCCAAGCTGAACGCCGCCGTCCAGAAGGTCAGCGCCGAAGAAGACGTCAAGTCGCGCCTGGCTGCCCTGGGCGCCTCGCCGGCCGCCAACACCTCGGCCGAATTCGGCGCGCAGATCTCGGCTGAAATCGCCAAGAACAAGCGCATCGCCAAAGAAGCCAACGTGAAGATCGACTAACCGGTCTTCGGTCCCCGCGCGTCCATGGCGCGCGGGGACCTCCGATTCACGAACGCAGTACCCCCTTATGCGAATTACTCAACCCCTGTCCTACCGCCTCGACCTTCCGCAGCAATACCCCGATTCGGAAATTTCGGCCCCCCTTGTGCTGGACTCCCCGCACAGCGGCACCGCCTACCCCCCCGATTTCGCTGCCGCGGTGGACTTT
>Ga0182739_1000336_pt1 | contig 68850 bp, 54 predicted proteins | sample eDN5th30CBELigBY_FD_128873 | JGI IMG/M metagenome (GOLD analysis project Ga0182739, IMG submission 128873) | Enriched backyard soil microbial communities from Emeryville, California, USA - eDNA 5th pass 30_C BE-Lig BY (version 2) (version 2) | ecosystem: Environmental > Terrestrial > Soil >... | reverse complement strand
GCCGCCGACGTGGGTTGGGTAACGGGCCACAGCTACATCGTGTATGGGCCACTTGCCAACGGCGCCATCTCGCTGATGTTCGAGGGCGTGCCCACCTACCCGGACGCCTCGCGCTTCTGGCAGATCATCGACAAGTACCAGGTGAAGCAGTTCTACACCGCGCCCACCGCCATCCGCGCGCTGATGGCGCAGGGCGACGAACCGGTGAAGCGTACCTCGCGCGCGTCGCTGCGCATCCTCGGCAGCGTGGGCGAACCGATCAATCCAGAAGCCTGGGAATGGTATTACCACGTGGTGGGCAACGGCACCTGCCCGGTCATGGACACCTGGTGGCAGACCGAAACCGGCTGCCACATGATCACGCCGCTGCCCGGCGTCACGCCGCTCAAGCCCGGGTCGGCCACGCTGCCGTTCTTCGGCGTGAAACCGGCGCTGATGGACCCCGACGGCAAACCGGTGGAAGGCGTGGGCTCGGGCAACCTGGTGATGACCACGAGCTGGCCCAGCCAACTGCGCACCATCTACGGCGATCATCCGCGCTGCGTCGAAACCTATTTCAGCACCTACCCGGGCTGTTACTTCACCGGCGATGGCGCCCATCGCGACGCCGACGGCTACTGGTGGATCACCGGCCGCGTCGACGACGTGCTCAACGTGTCCGGCCATCGCCTCGGCACGGCCGAAGTGGAAAGCGCGCTGGTGCTGCATCCGGCGGTGGCCGAAGCGGCGGTGGTGGGTTATCCGCATCCCATCAAGGGCCAGGGCATCTATGCCTATGTGACGCTCATGATCGACGTGGAGCCAAGTGAGGCGCTAAGGGAAGAACTGGTGGCTTCCGTGGTGCGCGAGATCGGCCCGATCGCCAAACCGGACGTGATCCAGTGGGCGCCGGGGCTGCCGAAGACCCGCTCCGGCAAGATCATGCGCCGCATCCTGCGCAAGATCGCCGCCAACGAAACCGACAACCTCGGCGACATCACCACGCTTGCCGATCCGGCGGTGGTGAAACAATTGCTGGAGAATCGCCAGAACGTGTGAGCGATTATTCGTCCAGCACGCTGCGCACCGGCACCTGCAGGGTGGTGGCGGAGCCGTCGTCGAACTGCAGGGTCAGTTCGATTTCGGTGCCGGCGGCCAGCGGCGCGGCGAGTTCTTCCAGCATGAGGTGGCGTCCGCCGCTTTCCAATACCAGGCTGCCGTTGGCGGGAATTTCCAGCTTCGTGTTCGGCATCATGTGCATCATGCCGTTGTGGTTCATGGTGCTGTGCATGGTGACCTTGCCGGCCACGGGGCTGGTCGCGCCCACCAACGCCACGGCAGCATCGCTGTCGTTGCTCAGCCGCATGTAGGCCGCGGTGGTGGGCGTGCCCGGCGGTAGCGCGCGCACGTAGGCGTCTTCCACGTGGATGTCGGCATGGGCCGCCAGGGACAGGCTCGAGAGGCACAGCGCCAGCAGTGCGTGTTTGGTGTTCATGTCTCTACTACTCCTGACAAATCGATTGGTTCGGTCGTTTAGCGTAAACGCCTGCGTGGCCGGCGTTCAGCCGTTCGGCAGCGACACCAGCACCGCCGGCGGGCTGCCGATGTCGATGTTGCCGCGCAGCCGGTAGCCGCCCACCGCTTCGCGCATCACCTTGTAGATCCAGCGCCCTTCGGCATCGGTACGGGCGTTGATCAGGAACGTGGCTTCGCGCGCCATGATGTCCTGCGCGATCTGCGCCAGCGTGTTCATCATTTCCAGGCTCTGGGCGCTGAGCCCGGCCGGGTCCAGCGCGTAGGTTTCCACACGGGTTTCCCGTGCCTTGGCCAGGCGCTGGCGCGCTTCCTGCAACGCCGGGCTCTGCGCATCGATACGGGCCGAGCGCGCCAACAGCGTTTCCGCCTGGTCGTACTGCCCCTTGCCGAGCGCGGTATCGGCAAGACCGATGTAGCGCCGCGCGATTTCCTCGATGCCCTGCACTGCCACCGCGTTGCCGGGGTCCAGCCGCAACACCTCGCCGTAGATCTCATAGGCGTTGTTGCCGGCGGGGGTCATCAGGCGGTTGTCCTCGACGGCGATGCGCGCCGAATACAGCAGGTCGGCAAGCATGCGCTGCACGCGCACGTACTCCGCATCCGGCGCCGGTGGCGGCGCCTCCACTTCCGGCTCCGGCTCGGGCACGTAGACCACCGGCGTTTCCTTGGGGCTCTGGCAGGCACTCAGCGCCAGCAGCGTCAGCAGAGCCGCCCGCTTCGCCGTCACGTTCATAGGGCACCTCGAAAGGGGATGAATTCCAGGACGTCGCCGCTCGCCACCGCGCTGCCCTGGGGAATGATGACCAGACCGTCCGACCAGGACAAGGAGCTCAGCATGTTGGAACCCTGGTCGCTGAAGGGCTGCGCCAGCGGCATGCCGCCGGCCTGCAGTTGCAGCCGCACGCGCAGGTATTCCTGCCGGGTGCCCGGCGTGTCGATGCTGAACCCGGCCCGCACCGGCCGCAGCGGCAGCGCCACCTCGGTGGCGCCCTGCAGCTTGAGCAGGTAGGCGCGCACCAGCACCAGCCAGGTAACGAACACCGCCACCGGATTGCCGGGCAAACCAAAGAACGGCGTGGCGCCGATGCGGCCGAAGGAAAACGGCTTGCCCGGCTTGATCGCCAGCTTCCACAGTTGCAGTTCGCCCAGCGCTTCCACCGCGGCCTTGACGTAATCCGCCTCGCCCACCGAAACGCCGCCGGTGGAAATCACGCAATCGGCCTGCTCGGCCGCGCGCGCCAGCGCTTCGCGGGTGCGCTGCGGGTCGTCGGGCACGATGCCGAACCGCAGCACTTCCATGCCGAGGCCCTGCAGCAGGCCGGCAAGCACGTAGCTATTGGAATCGTGCAGTTGGCCCGCCTGCAAAGGCTGGCCGGGCGGCACCACTTCGTCGCCGGTGGTGAGCACCGCCACCTTCAGCGGCTTGAACACCGGCACCTGCGCCAGGCCAAGCGAAGCCAGCAACCCGAGATCCTGCGCCTGCAGGCGGCGGCCACGCGGCAGCACCAGCGCGCCGGCGGCCAGATCATGGCCACGGCTGCGCACGTTCTGGCCCGGCAGCGGCACGTTGAGCATGGTTACCTGCCCGCCCTCGGCACGGGTGTTCTCCTGCATTACCACCGCATCGGCGCCCGCCGGCAGCGGCGCGCCGGTGAAGATGCGGGCCGCGGTGCCGGGCTCGAGCGGCGTGCCGGGATGTCCCGCCGCCACGGTTTGCGTGACCGGCAGCGTGATGCCGGCGCTGGGCACATCCGCCACGCGCAGCGCATAGCCGTCCATCGCGCTGTTGTCATACGCGGGCACGTCCATCGCCGCCACCTGGTCGCTTGCCAGCACGCGGCCAAGGCAGGCGTCGAGCGGCAGCATCTGCACCGCGCCCAGCGTGCCCGCCTGCGCCAGCAAGCGCGCCTGGGCCTGAACCACGGGAGTCAGAGGGGGATTGGCCATACTGCTTCATCGGCAATTCAGGGAAAGAGCGGGCATTTTACCTTAAGCAGTGCGGGGATAGGCCTCTTATGGCGGCCGGCGAATGCAAAGGACTGTCGGGATACGCCACGGGCTCCTATAATTGCGGCCTTTCCAGCAAGCCCCGCCACGCCGTGTCCCTCACCGTTTTCATCCTGATCCCTGCCATCTGCTTCATCGGCGGCTTTTTCTCGACGCTTGCCGGCCTCGGCGGGGGACTCTTCACCCTGGCCAGCACCTCGCTGTTTCTGCCGGTATCGGTGGTGGTGCCGCTCAACGGCGTGCTGATCCTGGCCGGGCAGGTCACCCGCGTGGTGCAGTTCTACCGCTACATCGACTGGAGCATCACCCTGCCCTTCATCCCCGGCTCCATCGTGGGCGCGGCGGTGGGCACGGTGATCTATTTCGCGATGCCGGAAACGCTGCTCGCGTTCCTGCTGGCCTGCGTGCTGCTGTGGTTCTGCTGGGCACGACCGTCGGCGGGTGTGCTCCGGGTGGCAGCGCGGATTCCGGCGCCCTATTTCTGGGTGGGCGTGGCGCACACGTTCCTGTCCACGGTGTCCGGCGCGGGCGTGCTGTTCCAGTCGATGATGGTCAACAGCAAGCTGACCAAGGAAGGCATCGTGGCCACCATCGCCGGCACGCTGCTGTTCATGGCACTGTTCAAGTCGCTTGGTTATCTGGCGGCGGGCTTCGACTACACGCCCTACCTGAAGGTGATTGCCCTGAGCTGGGTGATGGGCATCGCCGGCACCATGCTCGGCAAACGCTGCCTGGACGTGCTGCCGGACCGTTACTTCCGCATCATGATCCGCACGGTGATCACTTTGTTTGCCCTGCGTCTTTACTGGCAGGTTTGGCAGAACCTGGCTTCTTCCTGAGCCGCCGCCGCGTACCGCCGCCGGCACGCTCAGTGTCCGCCGGAGCGCTTGCCGGCGCCGCTTCCACGGCGGGAGCAGTATCGGGCTGCACCGGCGGCGTGTAGTTGCACAGCGCCTGCAGGATGGCGCTCAGCTCGCCGGCGCGGGAACGCTGCTTGATGCCGAAGGTTTCGAACAGGCGCTGCGCGCTCAAAGAGCTGTTGCCGATCCAGGGCGCGGTGACCGGCTCGCGGGTGATTTCGAGCGCGGGCAGCAGCGCGGCAAGCATGGGATCGTAGCGGGCGGCCTCTTGCAGCAGTTGCTCGGCAAACACTTCCTGCGCCACCGCCTGCAGGGCGCCGTAATGGTAGGTGCCCCACACGTCGGCGGCGCAATCGATCTGCCGCGCAATGCCGAGCATCACCCGCGCCACGTCGCTGGCCGGGGTGGGATTGAAGCGCCGGCTCATCAACCGCAGCTTGCCGCCGTTGTCGCGGAAGCGCTGCAGCAGTTGGGCGAAATAGGCGGGCTGGCGGCGGTCGAACACCCAGTCCGTGCGCAATATCAGGTGCTTGGGCAGGGTGTCGCGCAGCGTGCGCTCACCGGCCAGCTTGCTCTGGCCATAGCGGCATTGCGGGCTGGCTTCGTCGTCTTCTTGGTAGGGATGCACCTTGCGCCCGTCGAAGACGTAGCTGCTGGAATGGTACAGCAGCGGCAGCTGCAGCTTTTCGCATACCTCCGCCACTTCCGTCACTTCCACCGAATTGATCAGGTCGCACTGGCGCGCCGCGGCTTCATCGCGCTCGGCCAGTGCGAGATCGTCGAACGTGGCGGTGTAGATCACCTGGGTGGGGTTGCAACGGGTGACGGATTTGATCAGCTCGCCTTTCTTCAGCGCCAGAAAGGCTTGGGTGTCCAGCGCGCTGTAGGCCTGATCCTGGCGTGCCAGCACCTCGGCGAGGGCCTGGCCCACCAGGCTGTCCGCGCCAAGGATGAGCAGATTCACGGGAGCGTCTTAATCTTCGACGCCTCAGAACGGAATGTCGTCGTCGAAGCTGTCCATTTCCGGCGGCGGCGCCGGCTGGGCATTGCGGTTGCCGCCACCGCCACTGCCACCACCGCGCTGTTGCGCGGGCTGGGAAGACTGGTAGCCGCCGCCTCCCTGGCCACCGCCCTGGCCGCCCTGATAACCGCCACCGCCCTGGTATCCGCCACCTTGGTCGCCGCTGCCGCCACGGCTGTCGAGCATCTGCATTTCGTTGGCGATGATCTCGGTGGCGTAGCGCTTCACCCCGTCCTGTTCCCAGGAACGGGTCTGCAGGCGGCCCTCGATGTAGAGCTTGGAGCCCTTGCGCACGTATTCGGCGACAATTTCCGCCAGGCGCTGGTAGAACACCACGCGGTGCCACTCGGTGCGTTCCTGCTGGTCGCCAGTGTTCTTGTCCTTCCAGCTTTCCGAGGTGGCCACGCTCAGGTTGGTCACCGCGCCGCCACTGGGCAGATAACGCGTTTCCGGATCCTGCCCGACGTTACCCACCAAGATGACCTTGTTGACGCCTCTGCTAGCCACTGTGACCTCCACTGAATTGAGTTGCGAAACTGCGTCCAAGTCTAGCATCAACCGGGGAAAATTCCTCCGCCCGTGTGCTCTCGGGGTATAATCGACCGTTTCGTTTTCCGCTGGTGCCAACGCTACGCATGGACAATATCACGCTACGGGGCGCCCGTACCCACAACCTCAAGAACATCGACCTCACCATCCCCCGCGACAAGCTGGTGGTGATCACGGGGTTGTCGGGTTCAGGCAAATCCTCACTCGCCTTCGACACGCTCTACGCCGAGGGCCAACGCCGCTATGTGGAGTCGCTGTCCACCTATGCGCGCCAGTTCCTGTCGATGATGGAAAAGCCCGACATCGACCAGATTTCGGGGCTGTCGCCGGCCATTTCGATCGAGCAGAAGTCCACCTCGCACAACCCGCGCTCCACGGTGGGCACCATCACCGAAATCTACGACTACCTGCGCCTGCTGTTCGCGCGGGTGGGCGATCCCTACTGCCCCGATCACAACCTGAAGCTGGAAGCGCAGACCGTGAGCCAGATGGTGGACCAGGTGCTGGCGCTGCCCGAGGGCACGCCCATGATGCTGCTGGCACCGGTGATCCGCGACCGCAAGGGCGAACACCTGCACGTGTTCCACGAGCTCAAGACCAACGGCTTCATCCGCGCCCGCGTGGACGGCATCGTGGTGGAGCTGGACTACCCGCCCACGCTGGAAAAGAACAAGAAGCACACCATCGAAGTGGTTGTGGACCGCTTCAAGGTACGCGCCGACCTGGCGCAGCGCCTGGCCGAATCGTTCGAAACCGCGCTCGGGATCGCCGGCGGCATCGCGCTGGCCAGCCCCATGGACAAAGGCCAGGGCCAGGAACTGGTGTTTTCCTCGCTGTTCGCCTGCCCCGAATGCGGGCACAGCATCGCCGAGCTGGAACCGCGCCTGTTCTCGTTCAACAACCCCGCCGGCGCCTGCGAAAGCTGCGATGGCCTCGGCGTAAAACAGTTCTTCGATGAAAAACGCGTGATCGTGGACGACAGCCTGTCGCTTGCCGAAGGCGCCATCCGCGGCTGGGACCGCCGCAACATCTACTACTTCCAGCTGCTCAAATCGCTGGCCGCACATTGCAAGTTCGCCATCGACGCGCCGTTCTCCTCGCTCAGCGCCAAGCACCGCAAGCTGATCCTGCACGGCAGCGGCAACGAATCGATCGCCTTCACCTTCGTCAACGAGCGTGGCGACAACACCGTGCGCAAGCACCCCTTCGAAGGCATCATTCCCAACATGGAGCGCCGCTATCGGGAAACCGATTCGGTGATGGTGCGCGAGGACCTGGCCAAATACCTCAGCTCCCAGCACTGCCCCGAATGCCAGGGTACGCGCCTGCGCCGCGACGCCCGCCACGTGCTGATCGACAGCCATAACCTGCCGGCCATCACCAACATGACCATCGGCGGCGCCAGCGCCTATTTCGCCGCGCTCAAATTCAGCGGCAAAAAAGCCAGCATCGCGGAAAAGATCCTCAAGGAAATTCAGGACCGCCTGAGCTTCCTGGTGGACGTGGGCCTCAACTACCTCACGCTCAGCCGCAGCGCCGAAACGCTCTCGGGCGGCGAAGCCCAGCGCATCCGCCTGGCCAGCCAGATCGGCGCCGGCCTGGTGGGCGTGATGTACATTCTCGACGAACCGTCCATCGGCCTGCACCAGCGCGACAACGACCGCCTGCTGGCCACGCTCAAGCACCTGCGCGACATCGGCAACACGGTGATCGTGGTGGAACATGACGAAGACGCCATTCGCAGCGCCGACCACGTGATCGACATCGGCCCCGGCGCCGGCGTGCATGGCGGCGAAGTCGTGGCGCAGGGCACGCCCGCGCAGATCATCAAGAGCAGCAAATCGCTTACCGGCCGCTACCTGGCCGGCAAGGAAAGCATCGCCGTTCCCAAGAAGCGCCACCCGGTCGATCCGAAGAAACAGCTGGTGCTGCGCGGCGCCAGCGGCAACAACCTCAAGGACGTCACCCTGGAAATTCCGCTGGGGCTGATGACCTGCATCACCGGCGTGTCGGGGTCGGGCAAGTCCACGCTGATCAACAACACGCTCTATCCCATCACCGCCACCGCGCTCAACGGCGCCACCACGCTCGACCCCGCGCCCTACACCGCGCTGGACGGACTCAAGCACCTCGACAAGGTGGTGGACATCGACCAAAGCCCGATCGGCCGCACGCCGCGTTCCAACCCGGCCACCTACACCGGCATCTTCACCCCGGTGCGCGAGCTGTTCGCCGGCACCCAGGAAGCGCGCCTGCGCGGCTACCAGCCGGGGCGCTTCAGCTTCAACGTCAAGGGCGGCCGCTGCGAAGCCTGCCAGGGCGATGGCGTGGTGAAGGTGGAAATGCACTTCCTGCCCGACATCTACGTGGCCTGCGACGTGTGCAAGGGCAAGCGCTACAACCGCGAAACGCTGGAAGTGAAATACAAGGGCAAGAACATCTTCGAAGTGCTGGAAATGACCATCGAGGACGCCCGCGAATTCTTCGACCCCGTGCCGATGATCGCGCGCAAGCTGCAAACGCTGATCGACGTGGGCCTGTCCTACATCAAGCTGGGCCAGTCGGCCACCACGCTTTCGGGCGGCGAGGCGCAGCGGGTGAAACTGTCGCGCGAGCTATCCAAGCGTGACACCGGCACCACCCTCTACATCCTCGACGAGCCGACCACCGGCCTGCACTTCCACGACATCAAGCAACTGCTCAGCGTGCTGCACAAGCTGCGCAACGAAGGCAACACCATCGTGGTGATCGAACACAACCTGGACGTGATCAAGACCGCCGACTGGATCGTCGACCTCGGCCCCGAAGGCGGTGACGGCGGCGGCCAGATCATCGCCACCGGCACGCCGGAGCAGGTGGCGGGCATGAAGCATTCGCATACGGGCCACTATCTGAAGAAGCTGCTGAAGCTCAAGGGTGGCAAGTCGGGCTGAATCGAGAGCGGTCTCATGGGCTCCTCACGACTCACAGCCCGGGTCCACGGTGAGCTCTTTTTCAGGCTGAATCCGAGCGCGGTCGTGACCGCGATCACGACCGCGCAGTTCCCGGCTTGGCTTGGCCTGCGATAGTGTCTCTGCGAGCACAGCGCCCAGAATCCACCTCATGACCGTCCGTTCCTCTTGCCAGTCGTCCCGATATTCGTCAGTCTTGCGGCATCCACCGCCCGCCAGCATCGCCCGGGCTTGGCGATGGGGAAGTTTTTCCATTCTTTCCATCTGCCCGACCACGGGAGCCCAAAAAATGGCAACAACCTCTCGCGTGACTGCTCTTGTGTTAGCCCTGCCAGTGTGTTTCCTGCTCGGCGGCAATGCCCAGGCCCAGGAAGCACGCTGGTCCGATCCTGCCACCTGGCCCAGCGGCCATGTACCCGCCGAAGGCGAGGCCGTGACCATCGACAGCGGCAAGGAGGTCGTACTCGATGTCAGCCCGCCGACGCTGCGCAGCCTGACCATCAACGGCAAGCTGAGCTTCTCGAACGATAAGGACATCGAGCTGACGACCGATTGGATCATGCTGCACGGAGAGCTGCAGATAGGCAGCGAAGCCACGCCGCACACGCGCAAGGCAACCATCACCCTGGTCGACAACGTGCCCGACGAGAACATCAACACGATGGGTGACCGCGGCATCATGATCATGGGCGGCACGCTGAACCTGCACGGTGACCGGACCAACACGTGGACCAAGCTGGCCCGGACCGCCGATGCCGGCAGCACCAGGATCGACGTCCTGGACGCCACCGGCTGGCGGGTTGGCGACATGATCGTTCTCGCATCAACGGATTTCGATCCCCATCAGGCGGAGCGGCGCACCATTGCCGCCATCGATGGCAATACGATCGCGCTCGACAAGGAACTGGACTACATGCACTACGGCGAGATCACGTTCGGCGTGGATGAGCGTGGCGAAGTCGGCATGCTGACGCGCAATATCGTGCTCCAGGCATCGCCCGATGCAGACACGAACCTCTTTGGCGGACACGTGATGGCGATGCCCCCGAGCAGGATGTATGTCGCCGGCGTCGAGTTCAATCGCATGGGGCAGAACATGCATCTGGCCCGGTATCCGATCCACTGGCATATCGTCGGCGATGCGCAAGGACAGTACGTCAAGAACTCGGCGATTCACGACACCTATAGCCGCTGCGTGACCGTGCATGGCACCAACTACGTGCAGGTCGAGAACAACGTGACCTACAACACCATCGGTCACTGCTTCTTCCTCGAAGACGCGGTGGAGCACGACAACCAGTTCGTCCACAACCTGGGGATCCTGACCAAGTGCCATCCCGACGCGCCGTGCGTCCCGACCAACCTCGCCCCGTTCGGATCGGAGGATGGCGAGAACTTCAGTACGGCCGGCCAGGACGCCAAGGATATCCTGATCCCTTCCGACAACACGGCGTCGACTTTCTGGATCACCAATCCGGACAATATTTACCGCGACAACGTGGCCGCGGGGTCCGACGCGATAGGTTTCTGGTTCGCCTTGCCGGAGCATCCGACGGGCGCGTTCGAAGGCACGGATATCAGCAAGACCACCTGGCCACGTCGAACCCCGCTGCGGGAGTTCAAGGGCAACACCGCCCATTCGAACTTCGACGGCTTCATGTCCGACCGCGGCCCTCAGCCCGATGGCCATTTCAGGACCGCCTCGCATGTTGCGCTTGCCGATCCTGCCGATGCGGACAGCCCTCAGGTGGAGACGATCATCGAAGATTTCACCGCCTACAAGAACCGCAATGGCGGCATGTGGATCCGCGGCGAGATGAACCTGTTCAAGAACCTGAAGCTGGCCGACAACGCAATCGGCTATACGCATGCGACCGCCCTCTCCGGTCGTTCCGCCTTTACCTCACGGGTGGTCGACTCGCTGTTCGTGGGCGAAACCGGGAACATCGGCAACCCCAGGACGCCGGCGGAAATGGCTTACGGCCGCAGCTTGCCGACGCCCGAACTCGCGGACTTCCCGATCCGCGGCTACGAGTTCTACGACTATCGTCATGAACTGGACAATGTCACCTTCGTGAATTTCCAGGACAACGCCACCCGCAAGACGGGAGCGATCTCTTACCTGCTGTACACCAGCTTCGGCATGAGTTCCAACAACACCATACAGCGCGCGAAATTCGACAACGCCAAGCCGGTGTATTTCCCGCCGCTGGAACGCAAATGGGGCAACGACGATGCAGGCAGTGGCAGCTATAAGACCGCGGTGTTCCACGATCTGGACGGCTCGGTCACCGGCATTGCGGATTCCTACGTTCTCATCGATCACGAAAATAACGGCATCGCCATCGACGACGCCTGTGAAATCCAGCCCACCTGGAATGCCGCGGTGTGCACGGGCGATGTCGGACGCTTGACTGTCGGCGCCCCCAGCAGTGGTGGCACTCCTGGCTCAGGTCCCGCCAGAGGCGCAGCCGCCGGTCCTGGCCCAGGCGCCGGTCCTGGCCTGGCGGCCGGTCGTGGCGGTGCCGGGGGGCCTCCTCAGCCGGCAGTCATTCTCAGCCGCAATGACAAGGAACTCACCCTGGCCGGCGCCACCAACATACGCGCCGGCACTGAGATCAAGGTGACCACCGAAAGGCCGTCCGTGGACCTGCGCCTCAGCGAACTGGACAGCGGCTCGTGGATGATCTTCGAACTGCCGGGATTTGCCACCGCCGCCTCGGGTACGCCGCAGGACAGCCTGGACGCGCTGCGCAACGCCAGCGACACCTCGTACTACAAGGACCAGGACTCGCTCTGGGTCAAGGTGGTCTCCAATGGTGAAGGCGCCCGTCTCAGCGGTGCCAGCGCCGGAGGCACCAGCCTCCAGGTCAGCCGTTGAGCTGATTCCTGCCATAGGGGCAAGAGCCCCCGGTGCAGACCGGGGGCTCTGTTTCGACCTCCCAGCCCTCCCTCATCCCTCATAGCCCAGAGCGCCGCCCTTTGCCGGGCGCGCCGAACCAAAGGCGGCCGTTCTTGACCTCACGCGGTACAGCGGCGGCTTCGGCGGCGCGCTCGGTGCTTACTCGGGAGCGGACGTGGTTTTTGCCGGGGGCGCCGTGGCGGGCGGCGGTGGATTGCGGTTCGGGCTTGGCCTGGAGATAGGATTCGTAACGGTCGTACAACTGCGGATGCGCCTGCTGGCTGATGTACTGGCGGCGGTGCGGGGGACTGCCCTGGAACTCGCTTACGCGCAGGGTATCCGCATCCACGCGTTCCACGCGCAGCTGGCCGAGGGCGGTTGGCGCATGGAGGCCCATCAGCAGGCTGCCGACAAGCGCAAGGGTAACCGTCGTGTGTTTCATCGTCTGCTCCTTTGCTCGAGCCGGCCTGGGGGCGCAACTCGTGGAGGCGCCGATTTTCTTCCCAGGCCGGGTTACAAGGAGACTAATCGAGATAGCGCCACGATAAATGGCAGCTTGTGATAGGAATTATCTTGAACGACGCAGGACTCAGGGCGCTTCGATCAACGCCAGCACTTCCCGCGTCTTCGCCTGCATCAGCGCAATGTCGCCACGCGTTTCCACGTTGAGGCGAATCACCGGCTCGGTGTTGGACATGCGCAGGTTGAACCGCCATTCGGGGAAGGCCAGGCTCACGCCATCGGTGTAGTCCACGTCGAGCGCCTGCGCCTGGTAATGCGCCAGCACGCGCGCCAGCACGGCTTCGGCATCGTCCACCTTGCGGTTGATCTCGCCACTGGCGGGGAAGCGCGCAATCGCTTCCTCCACCAGTTGCGACAGCGGCTTGCCGGTGGTGCACAGCAGTTCCAGCACCAGCAGCCAGGGAATCATGCCGCTGTCGCAGTAGAAGAAATCGCGGAAGTAATGGTGCGCGCTCATCTCGCCGCCGTAGATCGCATCCTCGCTGCGCATCTTTTCCTTGATGAAGGCATGGCCGGACTTGCACTGCACCGCAATGCCGCCGCACTCCTGCACCACCGCCTGCGTGTTCCAGATCAGGCGCGGGTCGTGGATGATGCGGCTGCCCGGCTGCTTCTTGAGGAAGGATTCCGCCAGCAGCCCTACGATGTAATAGCCCTCGATGAAGGCGCCCTTTTCGTCGAAAAAGAAGCAACGGTCAAAATCACCGTCCCAGGCCAGCGCCACGTCCGCCTTGGCGGCAAGCAGCGCATCGACGGTGGGCTGGCGGTTTTCCTCCAGGAGCGGGTTGGGCACGCCGTTGGGGAAGTTGCCGTCCGGCTCGTGGAATATCTTGATGAACTCGAAAGGCAGGTGTTTTTCCAGCAGATCCACGATGCGCCCCGCGCCGCCGTTGCCGGGATTGCTCACCACCTTGAGCCTGCGCAGCGCGCCCAGGTCCACGTAGGACAACAGGTGCTGCACGTAGGCGTCCTTCACGTCCACTTCAGTGACCTTGCCGATCGTGGCCGCGGGCGCGAAAGCGTTGCGTTCCGCCAGCTTGCGGATGTCCTCCAGACCGGTATCGGCGCTGATCGGGCACGACTCTGCGCGCACGAACTTCATGCCGTTGTAGTCCTTGGGGTTGTGGCTGGCCGTGACCACGATGCCGCCGTCCACGCCGAGATGGCTGGTGGCGAAATAGATTTCCTCGGTGCCACACTGGCCGATGTTCAGCACGTCCACGCCGGAATCGTTGAGCCCGCGCGTCAGCGCGCTGCACAGCTGGCGGCTGCTCAGGCGGATGTCGTAACCCACCACCACGCGCTTTGGCTGCAGGAAGGCGGCATAGGCACGGCCGATGCGATAGGCGATGTCGTCGTTGAGCTGGTCGGGAATGCGGCCACGCACATCGTAGGCTTTGAAGCAGGTGAAGCTATCCATGGTGATTCCTCGTGGGCTCAATCCTGGTAGACGTTCTGGTAGAAGAACTGCGTGGCTTCCATGAAGCCGGGTACGCTGCCGCAATCGAAGCGGCGGCCCTTGAACTTATAGGCAAGCACCCGGCCCTGGCTGGCCTGGGTCATCAGGGCGTCGGTAATCTGCACTTCGCCGCCGCGGCCCGGCGGGGTGTCGCGCAGGATGTCGAAGATATCCGGCGTGAGAATGTAGCGGCCGATGATGGCCAGGTTGCTCGGCGCATCCTCGGGCTTGGGTTTTTCCACCATGGCGTTGACGCGCATCAGTCCGGGCGCGATTTCCTCGCCGGCCACCACACCGTATTTGTTGGTTTCGTCACGCGGCACTTCCTCCACCGCCACGATGGAACAGCGGTAATACTTGTACAGGTCCACCATCTGCGACAGCACGCCCTTGCCGGGGTTGTGGCACAGGTCATCTGCCAGCACCACCGCGAAGGGCTGGTCGCCGATCAGGGTTTCACCGGTAAGAATGGCGTGGCCGAGTCCTTTCATTTCGATCTGGCGGGTATAGGAAAACACCGCGTCGTTCATGATGCGGCGGATTTCGCGCAGGTAGTCTTCCTTGTCGCTGCCGGCGATCTCGTGTTCCAGCTCGTAGTTGATGTCGAAGTGATCCTCGATGGCGCGCTTGCCGCGGCCGGTGACCACCCCCATGCCGCTGATGCCCGCGTCCAGCGCTTCCTCCACCCCATACTGAATCAAGGGTTTGTTGACCACGGGCAACATTTCCTTGGGCATGGATTTGGTGGTGGGCAGGAAGCGGGTACCGTAGCCCGCCGCCGGAAACAGACACTTCTTGATTGGGGAATTTTTCATGTTGCGTGAATCCTTGTAACTTCGTTGAATTCTGTTCAGTCCTGACGTCCGTAGACATCTTCCAGGCGCACGATGTCATCCTCGCCCAGATAGCCGCCGCACTGCACTTCGATAAGCGTCAGCGGCTCGGCGGTGCGGTTTTCCAGGCGATGACGGGTGCCGATCGGAATGTAGGTGGATTGGTTTTCCGTGAGTTCGAAACGTTCATCACCGCGGGTTACCGTGGCGACCCCACGCACCACGATCCAATGCTCCGCCCGCTGATGATGCAACTGCAGCGAGAGCGCGGCCCCCGGTTTGACGATGATGCGTTTCACCTGAAACCCGGCCTCCCCTGCCAGGCCTTCGTACGAACCCCAGGGGCGGTACACCTTGCGATGCAATACCGCCTCGGGCCGCTCCGCGCGCAGCAGCTGCTGCACGATGGCTTTCACATCCTGCACCCGGTCCTTGGCCGCCACCAGCACGGCATCGGCGGTTTCCACCACGATGGCGTGGTCCATGCCCACCAGGGTGACCAGGCGCGATTCCGCCTGCACGAAGGAATTGCGGGTATCGTGCAGCAGCACGTCGCCCTTGCAGACGTTGCAGTCGCCATCCTGCGGGCCATGGCCCCAGACCGCCGACCACGCGCCAAGATCGTTCCAGCCGGCATCCAGCGGCAATACCACGCCGGCGCCGGTATGTTCCATCACCGCATAGTCGATGGAATCCGAAGGACAGCCGGCGAAGATTTCCGCCGGTATCCGGTAAAAATCCAGATCGCGCGCGGCGCCGGCCCAGGCCTGTGCGCACACGCTGGCGATCTGCGGCGCAAAATGCTGCAGTTCGCGCTGGAACGTGGCCGCGGCGAACATGAACATGCCGCTGTTCCAGTAATACTCGCCACAGGCCAGGTAGGCGGTGGCGGTGGCCAGGTCAGGTTTCTCGACGAAACGTGCCACCGCGTAACCCGCGCCCACTTGCGCGCCCCGCTGAATGTAGCCGTAGCCAGTTTCGGGACGGTCGGCCACGATGCCGAAGGTGACCAGCGCGCCCTGCTCCGCCTGCTCGCGCCCGGCAAGCACCGCGCGCTGGAAACTGCCGACGTCGGCAATCACGTGATCGGCCGCCAGCACCAGCAGCGCTGCCCGCGGATCATGCTCGCCCGCCGCGCAGGCCGCCAGCGCCACCGCCGGCGCCGTATTGCGCCCCACCGGTTCGAGAATGATGGTGGCACCTTCGATACCGAGCTGGCGCAGTTGTTCCGCCACCAGAAAACGGTGTTCGGCATTGCACACCACCACAGGGCTCGCCACGTCCGGCAGACCCTTCAGGCGTTGCAGACTCTGCTGAAAGAGGGAAAGGCCGGCGGCGTCGCCGGACAGGTTCAGGAACTGCTTGGGAAGCGCTTCCCGGGAAGCCGGCCACAGGCGCGAACCCACGCCTCCAGCCATGATGACGGGAACCAGCATAAAGAATCCTTGGTAAACCTCTGAAGCGCTTGAAAGCGTTCGATTATAGCCACAATCCCAAGCGCGACAGGTAGCTTGCGCCGGTTTTGGGAACTGCCGCACAAGGGTACCATCATACCCCCGCGGCGTTAGGCGTCTGCCGCGCGAACCTATATAATGCGCCGTTTTCAGCCAGTTCGGCCAAGGCCTGCTTTCAGGAACCCATGAACCAACTTTTCAGCCCAAAATCCAGCTACAACCGCGAAGAACTTCTTTCTTGTGGCCACGGCCGGATGTTCGGTCCGGGCAATGCCCGGCTTCCGATCGGCAACATGCTGATGGTGGACCGCGTCGTCGAGATCAGTTCCACCGGCGGCAGCGAGGGCAAGGGCCACATCCTGGCGGAGTTGGACATCCACCCCGACCTCTGGTTCTTCAGCTGCCATTTCGAAAGCGATCCCGTGATGCCCGGCTGTCTCGGGCTGGACGCCATGTGGCAGCTGGTGGGTTTCTACCTGGGCTGGCGCGGCAACCCCGGCAAGGGACGCGCGCTCGGCTGCGGCGAGGTCAAGTTTACCGGCGAGATCCTGCCCACCGCCTCCAAGGTGCAGTACGAGCTGGACATCAAACGCCTGATCGAGCGCAAGCTCGTCATGGGCATCGCCGATGGTCAGGTTTCTGTGGATGGCAAGGTTATTTATACTGCCAAGGGCCTCAAGGTCGGGCTGTTCAAGCCGGACGAGAGCCTGGGCTGACCCGCCGATCCACACCCATCAACAGAGGTACAGTATGCGTCGTGTAGTGGTCACAGGGATGGGCATCATTTCCTGTATTGGCAATGATCCGCAGTCAGTCCTGCGCTCGCTGAAGGAAAGCCGGAGCGGCATCGTCTACCGCCCCGAATATGAAGAGCGCGGCATGCGCAGCCACGTGGCCGGCGCCGTGGATCTCGACTTCAGCACCCAGATCGACCGCAAGGACCTGCGCTTCATGGGCGCCGCCGCTTCCTATGGCTACCTGGCGCTGCAGCAGGCCGTGGCCGATTCCGGCCTGGAGGAAAACGAAGTCTCCAACATCCGCACCGGCCTGATCATGGGCGCCGGCGGCTCGTCCACCGAAGACATGGTGGAAACCGCCGACGTGCTGCGCGAACGCGGCCTCAAGCGCATCGGGCCCTACCGCGTTACCCGCACCATGGGCAGCACCGTGTCCGCCTGCCTGGCCACGCCGTTCCACATCAAGGGCGTCAACTATTCCATTTCCTCGGCCTGCGCCACCAGCGCCCACTGCATCGGCAACGCCATGGAGCTGATCCAGCTCGGCAAGCAGGACGTGGTGTTCGCCGGCGGCGGTGAAGCCGAACACTGGACGCTCAGCTGCATGTTCGACGCCATGGGCGCGCTGTCCACCCGCTACAACGCCACGCCGGCCGTCGCCTCGCGTGCCTATGACGTGGACCGCGACGGTTTCGTGATCGCCGGCGGCGGCGGCGTGCTGGTAATCGAAGCGCTCGATCACGCCCTGGCGCGCGGCGCGAAAATCTATGCCGAGCTCACCGGCTACGGCGCCACCTCGGACGGTTACGACATGGTGGCCCCGTCCGGCGAAGGCGCCATACGCTGCATGCAGATGGCTATGCAGAACGTCCAGCGTCCGGTCGACTACATCAACACCCACGGCACCAGCACCCCGGTGGGCGACGTGAAGGAAATCGAAGCCATCCGCGGCACTTTCGCCGGCAAGCCGATACCGCACATCAGCTCCACCAAATCGCTCACCGGCCATTCCCTGGGCGCCACCGGCGTGCAGGAAGCGATCTATAGCCTGTTGATGCTGCAGAACGACTTCATCGCCGCTTCCGCCCACATCGACAATCTCGATCCCGCGGTGGCCGACATGCCGATCGTGCGCGAGCGCCTGGACGGCAAACGGCTCGACGCGGTGATGTCCAACAGCTTCGGCTTCGGCGGCACCAACGCCGCGCTGGTGTTCGAGCGCTACGAAGGCTGAGGCGCAAGCGAAACGCCGCCAGCCGGTCCTGCGGTAGACCCACCGGAGAATCGCATGAAAACCACCTCTCTCCTTTTATGCCTGCCGCTGCTCCTGACGAGCAGTGGCCTGCCGGCGCAGTCTCCCCTGCAAACCCAACCCGGCGGCTTCGGGGTTCCAGCCGAGGGCAGCAAATCGCTGGTGCCCGGCGTGCTGCCCGCCGCGCAAGCCTTTGCCCTGAGCGCGTTCGTGGAAGCCGACACCGACATCGCCCTGCTCTGGGAAATGCCGCCCGCTTACTACCTCTATCGCAAAAGCCTGATGCTGGAACTGGCGGACGGCAGCCCGCTCGAAGACTACATACTGCCGAATGGTGTGACGGTGGAAGACGAGTTCTTCGGCGCCAGCGAGGTGTACTTCGACCGCCTGCTGCTGCGCCTGCCGCTGAACGCGGTGCCGCGAAGCGCCTTCGTCACCAATCCCGATGGCGCGCGCACGCTCGAATTGATGGTGAGCTACCAGGGCTGCGCGGAAGAGAAATACTGCTATCCGCCGCAGCATGCGCCGCTGACGCTGGAGCTGCCCTGAACAGCGCATCGCAGCTCTCGTCCCTGCCGCTGTTGCGCTGAACACCGCGCACTCTTTCCCATCCCGCTCCAGACAAGAGACCGCGCTCGGGTTTAATACCCCGTGCCGATTTGTTAAGGTTTTGCCTTTGCGCAAAAAACGCCTGTTTTTGCGCCTGTTTTGATTTCGGAGCACACATGAACGAACAGCTGAACGCCTGGCTCGACCGGCTGCAGGCAAATTCGACCATGGGCACTGTGGTGGCCTGCGTCTCGCTGCTGGTGGCCGCCTGGCTGACCAACTTTCTCGTCAAGCGCATCATCGTGCGCGCCTTCCTGCGCATGGCGCGCGCGCAGAAGCTCGGCGTGGAAGCCCAGGTGCGCAACAGCGGCATCATCCGCCGCCTGGCCAACATCTGCCCGGCACTGGTACTCATCCTCGGCGTGCGCCTGATTCCCGACCTGCCGCCAATGCTGGTGCAGGTGGTGGCCAACGTGGGCGCCGCCTTCATCATACTCAGCGCCGCCATCGCGCTGGGCCTGCTGATGGACATCACCCTGACGGTATACAACCGCCGCCCCAACGCCCACCTGCGGCCGATCAAGGGCTACCTGCAGGTGGTCAAGATCGCCATCTACATACTGGCCGCGGTGCTGATCGTGGCGGCGCTGGTGGACCGTTCGCCCTTGATCCTGCTGTCCGGCCTCGGCGCCATGGCGGCGGTGCTGATGTTGATTTTCCAGGACACGCTGTTGTCACTGGTGGCCAGCGTGCAGATTTCCTCCAACGACATCGTGCGCGTGGACGACTGGATCGAAATGCCGCAGCTCAACGCCGACGGCTTCGTGATCGACATCGCGCTGCACACGGTCAAGGTGCAGAACTGGGACAAGACCATCACCACCATTCCCACCAAGCGTTTGATCACCGAATCGTTCAAAAACTGGCGCGGCATGCAGCAAAGCGGCGGCCGGCGCATCAAGCGCAGCCTGTTCCTGGACCAGCAGAGCATCCATTTCCTCGACGAGACCGAACGTGAATACCTCGCCAGGTTCCGCCTACTGGAAGGCTACCTGCATGACAAGCTGACCGAAATCGAAGACTGGAACCAGCAACTGCAGGAAGCCGGCAAGACCGCGCTGAACCGGCGCCGCATCACCAACATCGGCACCTTCCGCGCCTACGTGGACCGCTACCTGCGCAGCCACCCCGGCATCAACCAGGACATGACCTTCATCGTGCGCCTGCTCGCCCCCACCGCCGAGGGCCTGCCGCTGGAGTTGTACTGCTTCACCAAGAGCGTGGCGTGGGTGGATTACGAAGCCGTGCAGGGCGACGTGTTCGATCACCTTCTTGCCATCGTGCCGGAATTCGGCCTGCGCCTGTTCCAAAGCCCAAGCGGGCACGACGTGCGCGAGGCGATGCGGTGGCTGGCCCAACCGGCGGCTGAAGAGGTCGTGGAGGCCTCGCCAGAACAGCCGGGGCAGGAACAAGACCACTAAGCGCCGCCAGATCCAGTCCCGTGGCCCTGCCCGCAAGCATGTTGTATAGCTTACCCGGCGTTCTGCTGGTGCTGGCCGCGCTGCTGCCCGGCGCGACCGCCGCGCAAGATGTACAACACTTCGAGCAGCGCTACGCGGAGGTATTGGGCACCACGCTGGAACTGTCCATGTATGGTCCGGACCTGCCCGCGATGGAGCGCGCGGCGGCAGCGGCATTGGCGGAGATCGAACGGCTCGATGGCATATTCTCGCACCGCCGCCAGGACAGCGAAGTAATGCGCCTCAACCGCGCGCGGCTCGTCACGGGCGCTTCTTCCGAGTTGCTGGATCTCATCGAATTGTGTGCACAGTGGGAACAGGCCAGCGAATCCCGCTTCAGTTGCAAGCTCGGCCGCCTTCAGGCGCTCTGGGACGAGGCGGAACGGAGCCAGGTGCTACCGGACCAACAGCAACTAAGGCGGCTTGCCGCCACCATCGCCACGGCCAGGCCGGCGCTCTTTCGTGGTACCCGCACCGTTTCGCTGCCGGAACCGGTGGAACTGGATATGACTGATATCGCCACGGGCTTCATCCTGGACCACGTGTTGACCTTGCTGCGCCGGAACCTGCCGGACGCCACCGCCATTGGAATGGATCTCGTCGGCACAGACGCCATCTACTGGGGACAGCCGCCCGCCATCGACGGCTGGCACGTGGACATTGCCCACCCCCTGCAGGCCGAGGACGGCGGACCGCTGATCACACTCAGCACCACCGGTCGCGCGATCACCGTCCGCAGCCACCTCGACCGCTACCGCACAATCGCCGGACAGCGCTACAGCCAAACCCTGGTTCCCGGCAGCGGCTGGCCCGTGGAAAACGGTATCGGCGCCATCGCCCTGGCCTCCAGCGCGGTAGCCTCAAACGTCGCCGCCACCGCGATGACCCTGCAGTCCACCGCCGCCGCCATCGCCTGGACCGATGCCCAGGACAACCTCGATGCCATGGCCCTGGACGCAAGCGGCAATCATGCGGAATCGGCCCGCTGGCAAACCTTCGTCGCCGAAGAAACCAGCCTCAACGACGACAGCGTGCTGGCGCTCACCTACACGCTGCCGCCCTTGCAGCCTCAGGGAACCTATTACCGCCCCTACCTGGCAATCTGGATCAGCGATCCGGACCAGCGTCCACGCAAGAACCTGCTGCTGCTCGGCCAGGAGCAGCGCTGGGCGCGTGAAAATTCACGGTGGTGGCGGCGCGTGGGGCGCACTGATCCTTCTCTGGTGGACGGCATCGCCCGCCCTACCCGGGCGCCGGGCGAATATCGCCTCATCTGGGATGGACGCGACGAGGATGGCGCCAAACTCGCGCACGGCGACTACCTGCTGCACCTCGAAGCGGCGCGCCAGGAAGGCGGCCATTCCTACCTGGCCATCCCCTTCAGCCTCGGCACGGCACAATCGCTGGAACTACCAGGCGAAGGCGAGTTGGGACGCATCGTGCTGGATACGGTACCGCGCCGATGATCCGCAAGTCCGACAAGCTCACCGCGCCTCACCAAAATCCGCCGGCAGCGGCCAGTTGCCATTGTAGGGTTCCCAGTTGGGAGCGGGTTCGCCCGGTTCGGGGTAGTAGATGACGGAGTAGATTTCCGAGATCAGGTTGTCCTCGACGTAGAACAGTTCCAGGAACACGCAGCGGCGCTGGAAGCCGTTGGCGTTGCGCATGAAGATGGCCGAGGTGACCACCACCTGTTGTTCCTCGTCCACGATGGGGAAGCGGCGGGCGCCGACCAGCGAAATGTTGAAGTTGTCGAAATTGGAGCCGCAGTTGGTCTGCCCGTTATAGCCGTCGTTCCGTCCTTCCGCCAAGGGGCGGCCGGTGACCAGCACGCCGTTCTCCGCGCGGAAGCAATCGGGATGCGCCAGCACCAGCGAGCCGTCACCCGCGGTCAGGCCGTCAAAGTAGCTGTTGGAGATACCCAGCAGCGACGCGCGAGACAAGCGCTGTGCCGCCGGCACGTCGCGAATGCGCGGCGGACTCTCGAGCAGATAACCGGGATTGGCCATCAGTTGCCCGGTGCCGTCGGGCTGGGCCGGACCATTCATGGCGCCAAGCATCGGCGCGGTGATGAACCATTCGGCTTCCGCGATCTGGCGATCCAGCACCTTGATCCGCACCATGGCCACTTCTTCCGGACGGTCGTCGGTCTGCACCACGCCGAACCACAGGCCTTCTCCCGTGCGAGGATCGAGATAATAGCGGGCACCGTCGCGCAGCCCCGTGACATGTTCCCACACGCCGTTGCCGACGCGTTTCACGATCGTGTTTTCCGTTTGCCGGTAACCGGGCATCAGCGATGCAGCCGACGTGTCGCCTGCAACGACAGCGTTCATGTAACCGGTGATGAGTTCCTGCAGACAAGCGCGGTCGCAATCGTTGGTGGCTGCCGACGCACCGAGCGGCGACAGCAGTGCGGCAATCAGCGCCAAGGGGAAAAGGTATCGCATGGGAGTTCCTCCTTTGTTGTTTTTATGAGGCACGCAGGGCCAAGGCCCGCGCTGATAATACGCAGGAAAATGTGGGAACGATAGGTTGGACAAAATATGCAACCGGATAAAGACGGTTTTTTCAACCAGAGAAAAGCGGAGCTTCTAACCCCATAAAAGCGGACTTATGATCCAGGCATTCATAGCGGTTCCGTACCCGAATCCACAGCCACGGCATAGTCCCGGAAAAACTGCACCGCTCCTGCCTCATCGATTTCACTGGCGGCAACACCCAGCACAAAAACAATGATTTCCTCCTGGGTGGCCTCCAGACTCCAGCCATTCAAGGCCAGGAATACATCCGCCGCCAGAAAGGCCGTGCGCTTGTTGCCATCGATGAACGGATGATTCTTCACCAAACCGAACAAGTAGGCAGCCGCCAACTCGAAAACGTCAGCATCGGCGTAATGGGGCTTCTGCAGCGGGCGATTCAAAGCGGATTCCAGCAGGCCCTCGTCACGCAATCCCGCGCCACCGCCGTGCTGCCGCAACTGCTCCGCATGAATCGCTTCGATAAAGGGGCGGTCGTCCAGAACGATCATTTGGCCAATTCCCGCAGGGCGACCTCGTATTTTTTCATGCGCTCGCGCGCCACCTTCATGCGGGCTTCGAAATTCTGTGCGGAATCAACGAGCGGACGCAGACGGATTTCTCCCTGATCCGCAAGCAACACCACATTGTCGCCGGCACGCAGGCCGAGACGCTCAAGCAGGTCCTTGGGGATGATGACGCCTTCGGAATTGCCGATCTTGCGGATGACGGAGTTCATGATCGTGTGTCCTGAATGACTTGCCAGGCATTGTTATAACTCAAGTTACAACATTGAACAAGAACAACCGGTGCTGTGCTCAGGTGCCGGAACCCTCCACCGGTGAGAAGGGAGAGAGAGGCAGAGGGACTGCTTCCAGCACCTGAGCACAGCATCGACAAACACCGCGCAAGGCCGCGATGCGCCACCATGGAGATAGGTTCAGCGTTTCCTCAGATCAGTTCGCCATCCATCAGTTCCACCTTGCGCGCCGCCCGCTGCGCGAAGCGGGCGTCGTGGGTCACCATGCAGATGGTGCGCCCTTCCGCGTTCAGCTCGTCCAAGAGGTCCATGATGGCAGCGCCGTTGAAAGTATCCAGGTTGCCGGTGGGCTCGTCCGCCAGCAGGATCGACGGGTTGTTCACGATGCCTCGCGCCACCGCCACGCGCTGCTGCTGGCCGCCGGAAAGTTGCGAGGGATAGTGACTGGCGCGGTGGTCCATGTGCACCTTGCGCAGCTTGTCCATCACTACGTCATGGCGCGCCGATTTCGGCATCTTGCCGTACACCAGCGGCAACTCCACGTTCTCGAACACCGTCATGTCGCCGATCAGGTTGAAGGCTTGGAACACGAAGCCGATTTCCTTGTTGCGCAGCGCGGCGCGCTGGTAGGCGTCCAACCCCGCCGCCTCATGACCATTCAGTAAATAATGGCCGCTGGTGGGACTGTCGAGCAGGCCGATGATGGAGAGCAACGTGGACTTGCCGCAACCCGAAGGGCCGGCGATGGAGACGTACTCGCCCTCTTTGATGCTGAGGGAAATATCGTTCACCGCGCGCGTTTCGATGCTGTCGGTGAGGAAGTGGCGGCTGATGTTGTGGAGTTCGATCAACGCGGCGGTTGGGGTCATGGGATTCTCCTGATGTAGTGATGTCTTCATAAGGGTGCGCGACTCGTCTGTCATTCACTGCGCAATGCCGATACCGGCTCCATCCTGGCGGCTCTACGGGCCGGCAGGTACAACGCAAGCAGCACCGTCAAGCTCAGCACCAGCGCGCTTGCCAGATAGATAAGAGGATTCATCGCTGACGTTTCATACAGCAGCGGCTCAATGGATGGCGCGGCAACGAGCATCAGCGCCAAGCCCAGCAGTAGACCACGCAGAAAGATTTTCAGACCCTGAAAAATGAACAGACGCATGATGCCGGTCGGGTGGGCGCCAATGGCCATGTGCACGCCGATCTCGCGCACGCGCTGGCTGATGTTGTAGGAAACCACACCAATGACGCCGGAAAGCGTTACTACCAAGGCCAGTACGCCGAAGACTGCGATCAAACTGGTGCGTAACTTCGTTGGTGCCAGCCACTGATCTCTTACTTCATCGAGCGGCGTGATCGCGTCGATCGGTTGCAAGGGATCGAGCCGCTGTATGATTGCAGCGACGGCGTTGGCGGTCTGCCGCAGATCAGTGGTGGTTTTGACGTAAAGGTTGATCCTCTGCGTCGGGCTCGCCCCATAGTGGGTATAAACCATTGCGGCATCTGGAGTATCGATACCACGCGCACGAATGTCCCCCACAATTCCAATGATCGCTGCCCAGTTGTTACCCTGATTCAGTGATATGCGCTGCCCAACCGCATCGCCTCCAGCAAAATACCGGGTAGCGAACTTGTCATTGACCACTACGACTTCCGGTGCATTCTCATCATCGCTACCCGCGAAAATTCGACCGGCCAGCAATGGAATGCGCATTACACTGAAGAAGTCCTGCGATACGATAGTGAAGCGTTCGCGTATCGCCAGATCTCCACCATCCACGCCCCTACGTTCCAGCACCATGGGCATCGCTGGAAAGCCTCCCCCTTGTAGCAATGGCGTTCCAGAAATTCCAGAAGCCGTCACTCCCGGCAACACTCTGGCTTCCGCCAGTACTTGCAGCATCATGTCTCGCTCCGGCCACATGGTCGATATATCCATGCCACGCATGGTTGTACTCAACATGACTACGCTTTCGGTGTCGTACCCGGTGGGTTGATTGGTGAGACCATAGAGGCTCGAGACCATCAGCGCGGTACTGGTCAGCATCACGAAGGCTAGCGCACACTGAGCGGCCAGCAGCGTATCCCTGAGACTTTTTGCACCGATTGAAGATGTAGCTTTATCTCCCCCTTCCTTCAAACTTCGATTGATATCCCGCGTCTGTACACTCGCGACAAAGGCACTTATAAGACCAGTTGCCACTGCGAGTACCAGGCAAAACCACAGCACGCGTCCGTCCAGGCTTATCTCTGTCGCCAGCGGGGTGTAGATAGCCGCGAATTCGGCTAGGAAGCGAAGCCATATGGCCGCCAGAACCAAACCGGCCAAACCGCCGATGACGGAAATCACGATGCATTCCGTGAGCAGTTGTCGCCTGATCCTGCCAGGATCGGCGCCAACCGCTTCACGCACTGCCAACTCTTGACTGCGTCGCATCACGCCGGCAAGCGTAATATTGGCGAAATTGAGACTGACAATCAGCACCACGAGAGCCGCCAGGGACATCAACAAACTAACTGTCCTCGCCGAAGCTCCGATGATGTCTTCCTTCAATGGCTTCAAGCTGATGGTGTAGCCCGAATCTTCGGAATAAATATCCGGGTAGTTGCTCTTCAGTTGGCCGACAAGTATCTCGAGGTCAAGGCGGGCCTTCTCCAGAGATACACTATCGCCCAGCTTCCCGATGACATGGCTGACAACGCCTTGCCTTCTTTCATTCATGACTCTTTCATTCGACATGACAAAGTCATTGGCAGCCGTTATCCAGACATCGTTGATGCCAGGATAGGGCGGCATTTCGGGCAATACGCCGACAACCGTATAGGAGAACCCGTTCATCTCCATCGTGGTGCCGAGCACATCCGGACTCCCGCCGAACTCCTCAATCCAAAAGCGGTTACCGAGCAGCATTACTGGTGCTGCACCAGAACGATCGTCCTCCGGAGCAAACAACCGACCCAATGCCGGAGTAAGCCCCAAAGTCGCAAAGAAACTGCCATCCACGGTGCCAGTATCAACCAAGAAGGGACCACGATCGCTGTACAGTGTCCATTGCTCCTGAAAGTACTGGATAACTGCAGAAAACGCCGAGCTCTGCTCACGTATGTCAGTGAGTGTTAGCAGCGACCATGGCATGTCATCGAGCTGATTACCCGGCTCGTGCTGCTCCAGCTTCACCAACCTGTCGCCATCCGCATAGGGCAACGGTGCCAGCAGCACGTGCCAGGTCATGCTGAACATGGCGGTGTTGACGCCGATGCCAAGCGCCAACGTGACGATAATCAACAGCGACGTCGCCGGCTGTCGCAGCAGATTGCGCCAAGCGTAGGCAATGTCATGCAGCAGTTGGTTCATGCCTCGGCTCCGTTATTGTTGTTATTCGGCATGCAGCGCCTCCATCGGATGCAGCGCACCTGCCTTGCGGGCGGGGAGGTAAAGCGCGCCAAGAACCATGAGGGTCAACACCAGCACGCTGAATGAATACAGGCCAATATCCACTGCAGCAGTTTGGTACAGCAGCGGCGTCAAAAACGGTGCCAGCGCAAGCATCGACACCAGCCCAAGCAGCAGCCCTATGGCATACACTCTTAGGCCTTCAGAGAGGAACAAGCGCATGATGTTGGCAGGCGTCGCGCCCGTCGCCATGTGAATACCGATTTCACGCATACGTTGATTGATGTTGTAAGAGACGACACCGATGACACCGCAGAATGTGACGATCAGCGAAAGCGCTCCAAACACGCCGATACCGATTGCGCGCAGTCTCGCCGGTTCCATCCATTCAGACTTGAGGGCATCCAGCGTTACCGCCCGCTCCACCGGCTGGCGCGGATTCAGGTCGTGTACGATGGCCGTGACGACACTCGTCAAAGCGTTCGGCTCATTCGTGCTGCTTACATACAGGCTCAGCGACTCACTGTAGTTCTGCCAGTAGGACAAATAGATTGCGGCCTGGTCGATTCTGTCCAGACCCTGCGAACGGATATCGGCGACAACACCAACTATGGTGAGCCAGGGCCCGCTATAGCCGAATCGTATGTGTTGTCCCAGTGCATCGCCCTTGGGAAAGAGTTTCTGCGCCAAACCTTCACTGACGATGGCGACGCGTGGCGCCTCCTCGTCGTCGGCTGCCGTGAAATCACGGCCATGCAGCAAGGGGATGTCCAATGAACCGAAGAACCCCTCGGACACGGCCCTGCGTACCGCCACCGGCGCCGCGCCATCGGCGAATACCCTGCCCTCCACCGAAAATGGCGGCATCAAGGATAGATAAGCCACATCCTGCAGAAGAGGCTCGCCACTTAAGACAGCCGCGCCGTTCACGCCGGGCACAGCGCGCACCTCTTCAAGCAATTGCCGGTTGAAATCGCCGGCCATCACCCGCCAATCGTCGCCAGGCTGGAGGGTGAGCGGCAGGTTCACCACGAGTATCCGCGAGGCCTCGTATCCGGCATCCTGGGCATGGAGCCTATAAAGACTGGAAATGATCAATGCCGACGTCGTCAACAGAACGAACGCAAGCGTGTATTGCGTCAGCAACAGCAGGCGCCGTTTCTTCACACCCAGCGATGACGCCGTAACCTTGTCGCCTCCTTCCTTCAGGCATTTGTTTATGTCCCGGCTGGTCATCGTCGACATGATGCCAATGAAACACCCCGTGACCAGCACCGTACCCAAGGCCAACAGCAGCACCGTGCCGTTCATATGAATCTCGCTTGCCAAAGGCGTATAGCCGGCGGCGAAATCCGCCAGCAGACGCAGGCAACCATAGGCAATCACCACGGCCACCAGGCCGCCCATCGCCGAGAACAACACACTTTCCGCCAGTAGCTGGCGCACTATCATGGCAGGATTCGCGCCGACGGCTTCCCGGATCGCAAATTCCTGACTTCTTACCAAAGTCCTGCCAAGCACGAGACTGGCGATGTTCGCGGCGGCAATCACCAGTACCAGGAACGACAGTCCCGCCATCAGCGCAAACGTGGCATCGGCGTTTTCCAGCAGCACACTACGCAAGGGCCTGGCAACAATGTGGTAGCCCTCCGGATAGATATCAGGGTAAGCCACGCCCAGGCGTTGCGCCGTGATTCCCAGCTCGGCACTCGCCCGGGACAAATCAGCCCCATCCTGCAGGCGTCCAAATACAGCGTGCAGCGGACCATAGCCTCGCTTGTCTTCAGCGTTCGGAGAAAAAGCACGGTAGGGGTCTGTGGTCTCCGGAATCCAGACGGCATTGGCATGCGGAAAAGGCGGCAGCTCCGGCAGCACGCCTATCACCGTATACGCCACATTCATTATTTCCAAAGTGCTGCCGACCGCAGCAGGATCTCGTCCATATTCCTGATTCCAGAACGCATACGACAGTAGAGCCACCGGTTCCGCACCAGCCACATCGTCTTCGCGATCGAAACCACGCCCGAGCAAAGGCTGTACGCCTAACACTTCAAAAAAATTCCAACTTACCCCACCTCCCATTCCCTGAACCGGCCCTCGCGGCCCCTGTATCGCATAAGGCAACTGGCTATAGCTGGCAATCGCGGCAAACGCAGTAGTTTGCGCGCGCACATTTTCCAGCGTTGGAATAGACCAATTCCGGTCACTCCGCCCCGCAATGGAGGCCGTTTGCTCCAACTGCACAATGCGGTCTCCGTCCGTATAAGGCAGAGATCCCAGCGCCACCTGGGCAACCATGCTGATCATTGCCGTGTTGATGCCGATGCCAAGCGCCAGCGTGACGATGATCAACAGCGAGGTCGCCGGCTGTCGCAGCAGATTGCGCCAGGCGTAGGCGATGTCATGCAGCAGTTGGTTCATGCCTCGGCTCCGTTATTGTCGTTATTCGGCATGCAGCGCCTCCATCGGGTGCAGCGCGCCCGCTTTGCGAGCCGGCAGGTAAATGGCGAGCAGCACCACGAGTGTCAGCAATAGGACAACCGCTGCGTATATGCCGGGATCGAAAACCGAAGTCTGGTACAGGAGAGGTTTGAGCAGCGGCGCGGCAAGCAATGTCAGCAGCAAGCCAAAAGCAAGGCCGCAGCCATAGGTTTTCAATCCCTGGGTAACGAACATCCGAGTGATCTTTCCAGGATTGGCACCCACTGCCATGTGGATGCCGATCTCGCGCACGCGCTGACCGATGCTGAAGGACACCACGCCGACGACACCCGACAGGGTGACGAGCAGTGCCAATAGCCCGAACAGACAGATCAGCACCGTACGCAGCCGGGTGGGACTCAACCAGTCGTTGCGGATTTCATCCAGAGGCTGCACCCGGATTACCGATTGGTGCGGGTCGAGCTCGTGCACTATCGTAGTAAGCACGTCCGCCAGTTCAGTCAGGTTGCCGCTGCTGCGCACGTAGAAGTTCAGGGCATCGGTGGGGTAGTCGCGAAAGAAGTACAACGCTGGTTCATCCTCCGCGCTCAAGCTACGGGAGCGAAAGTTTTCCACCACGCCAACGATCGGCAGTTCGAACGAGGTGCCCGTATAACGGATGATCTTGCCGACGGCGTCCCCTCCCGGGAAAAAGCGCTGCGCAAGACTGGCGTTCACGATCGCCACGGGAGGTGAACCGACATCGGCTTCTTCGAAGAGGCGGCCGCGCAACAAGGGAATCCCCATCACCTCGAACCACCTTGCGGAAACGAAGTTGATGCGCGTGCTCAAGGACTGTGCGGGAGCAGAACCAGCGGGATCATATACGTCGAAGGATGCGGGCCGCAGCCAGGCAACATTCTGCAGCAGCGGCGCGCCGCCGAAGATGCCGCTTGCCTGCACACCGGGCAGCGCTTCGGCACGCATGCGTAGCTGTTCGCCGAAATTCCGCAGGTAGGCTTGCTTCTCCTGACCGGACGCCGCAAGGTCCACGTTCATCAGCATGCTGAGCTCGAGCACGCCAGCGGTATCGTAACCGGCGTGCTGGTGGCTGAGCCGATAAAGGCTGAGCACGATCAGCGCAGCGGTACTCAGGACCACGAAGGCAAGTGCAAACTGCGTAAGCAACAAAACCTGCCTGCGCCATTTGCCGGCAGTGGACGCCGTCACTTTATCACCGCCTTCCTTCAAAGCCGCGTTGATGTCCCGTCCTTTGTAGAGAGCCAAGGCAGCGCTCAGTGCGCCGGTGAGCAACGCGGCCGCCAGCGAATAGGCAAGCACCGTGGCATCCAAGGTGATCGTGTTGGCAAGCGGGGAATAGCTGGACACGTAATCCACCAGCAAGCCAAGACAGGCCTGCACGATACACAGACCCAATACGCCTCCGACCAGCGCAAACAGCAGGCTTTCCGTCAACACCTGGCGCCGGATGCGGCCCGGGCTTGCGCCCACGGCTTCACGAATGGCCAATTCCTGGGCTCTAGCCGTCAATGCCGCCAGGTTCAGGTTGGCGACGTTCGCGCTTGCGATGAACATCACCAACAAGGCAAGGCCGAACAGTAGTACGAAAATGCCGGCGGAGTTCCCGGTCATTTCGTCCTGCAGCGATCTGAGCGCCAGCGAATAATGTTCGGTATAGACTTCGGGCCAGGCTTGCGCCAAGCGCGTGGCAATCGCCCCCATCTCCACAGCCGCCGCTTCCACCGGGATGCCGGCGTTCAACCTGCCGAACACATTCTGGATGTAACCGCTGGCACGATTGCTTGCCACGTCCGTCACGCCGTAAATCCTGAAGGGATCATGTACCGCCGGCACCCAGGCATCATTCGCCTGTGGATAGATCGGCATGGCAGGCAGCACGCCGATCACCCGGTACAGAATTCTGCTCATCTCCAGCGTACGGCCAACCACCGCCGGGTCGGAGCCGAACCGGCTGCGCCAGGCATCATGGGAGAGCAGCATCACGGCTTCCACGCCCTCGAGGGAATCCGCCGCAGTGAAGGCGCGGCCAAGCAACGGCTCCATCCCCAGCATGGCGAAGTAATCCCAGCCGACAAACCCGATGTTGCCCTGCCACGGTTCGCCCTGCCCCACCAGCGTGTAGATGCCCTGCGTGTATTCCACAAGATGAGAAAACACCGTGCTCTGCGCCCGATAATCACCCAACGTGGCATCGGACCACGGCGCATCGGTCGGGTAGTAATCAAGCCCGTTCTGCTCCAGCCGCACCAGGCGCTCGCCGTCGGCGTAGGGCAAAGGTGCCAGCAGGACGCGATAGGCCACGCTGAACATCGCCGTGTTGACGCCGATGCCGAGGGCCAGTGTCAGGACGATGAGCAGCGAGATCGCCGGGCGCTTCAGCACGCTGCGCCAGGCGAAGGCGATGTCGTGGCACAAGGCGTTCACGCGGGTGCTCCCATTCTATTCGACATGCAGGGCCACCATCGGGCTCATACTGCGCACTCTCGCCAATGGCAGGCCAACCGCCACCAGTACCGCGAGCGTGAGGATCAAAGCGCTCGCCACATAGATTTCAGCGCGGCCTGCCGCGGCCTGGAACAGCAGGGGTTCCAGCAGAGGCGCGAACGCCAGCATCAGCACCAGGCCCAGCAGCAGGCCGGCGCCGTGGATTTTCAGCACGTCCTTCATGAAGAGCCGGGAAACGTCGGCAGGACTGGCGCCCAACGCCATGTGGATGCCGATCTCGCGCGACCGCCGGGCAACGTTCCAGGCAACTACGCCGATCACGCCGGAAAGCGTGAGCGTCAACGCGAGCAGGCCGAACAGGCTGACCAGCAGGGTTCTCAGCCTGGCCGGCGCCAGCCATTCGCTTTTCAGCGCCGTCAAAGGCGCAATGCGGCCGGTGGACAGCCGCGGTTCGGTGTCTCTCACCAGCGTGGCAATCGCCTGCTCCAGCGCCCCCAGATCGCCGGTGCTTTTCACGTACAGGTTGATAAGGGAGCTGGGCGATTGCCGATAGTTGATGTAGATGGCTTCACCTTCTTCCTCGCGCAAATCGGTGGCGCGGATGTTGGCGACCACGCCGACGATGGTGGCGGGCACGGGACCCAACTGCAGCGTGCGGCCTATAGCACCGTTCGGAAAATAGCTGCGTTGGAAACGTTCGTTCACCATGGCAACCTGCGGCGCCTGCCGGTCGTCCGCCCGCGTGAAAATACGACCTTCCAATAGGGGAATGCCCAGGACGTCAAAGAGGTTTTCCGTCGCCAGGTTGACTTCCGCCGCCACGCGCGTGGGTTCGCCCGGCAGGGTATTGCCCATCTCGATCACTTCGGGCTGGAAACCATAGAGCGAACCCTGCAGCAAGGGATTGCCCGCGTGCAGCGCCGCCGCCTTCACGCCCGGCAGGGGGGTGATGGCATCCAACAGCCGTAGCGGTTCCTGGCCCGTGTAGGGATCGTCGCCCTCGAAGTAGGCAGGGCTGAGTTCGGTGGTCATCACCAGCACCTGGGCGGGATCGTAGCCGGCGTCCTGCGTGCCGAGGCGATACAGGCTCAACAGCATCAGCATGGCAGTGCTCAGCATGGCGAACGCGGCGGTGAATTGCAGCAGCATCAAGGCATTTCTCCTGCGCCTGCCCGCTCCTGAAGTGGTGACCTTGTCGCCGCCTTCCTTCAAGGCCTTGTTGATGTCGCGCGTGCCCAGCGCCGCCGTAACGCCGCTCAAAATGCCTGCCACCAGGCTCAATAACAGCGTGAACAGCAGCACTGCGCCATCGAGCCGAATCCCGCTGGCAAGCGGCGTATAGCCGGCGGCGAAGCTGCGCAGCAACCCCAGGCACACGTACGCCAGCAGGAACGCAAGAACGCCCGCGCACAGCGCCTGCGCCACACTCTCGGTCAGAAGCTGCCGCGCGATGCGCGCCGGGTTCGCGCCCACGGCCTCGCGCACGGCCAGTTCCTGGCTGCGCGCCGCCATTGCCGCCAGATTGAGATTGGCGACGTTGGCGCTGGCCACCAGCACCACCAGGAACGCGAGCCCGAGCAGCAGGCCAAGCGTGGTGGCCGCTTCGCCGGCCATGTCGTCGCGCAGGGGCCTGACGTTGACCGTATAGTCGGCGTCGTATACTTCGGGATATTCGCGGGCGAGGCGCCCGGCAACGGTGGCGAGATCCTGCCGCGCCGCTTCCAAGGTGATGCCTGGACGCAACCTGCCGACCACATGCGAGATCCACCGTACCTTGCGCCCCTCGGTCACGTTTGCCTCGCGTCCCCATTTGTCGCCGGCCCTGGGAAGCCAGATGTCGTTGGCGTGCGGATAAGGCGCGCCGGACGGCAGCACGCCAACGATCGTGTAGGCGATGCCGTTCATTTCCAACGCCGTGCCGATCACATTCGCATTCCCTGCGAAACGATCACGCCAATAGCCATACCCCAGCAGCATGATCGGCGGCGCGCCTTGCTGCGCGTCATCATTGACGAAGCCGCGCCCCACCAGCGGCGCCACCCCCAGCACGGTAAACCAGTTCCAGTTGACCACGCCCGCCGAGAGGAGATCGGGCCCCGCAGGGCCGTTGAGCGTGTACCGCTGGCGCGAGTATTCCAGCAGATCGGAAAACACCGTGCTCTGCGCCGCGATATCCAGGAAGGTGGGCACCGACCACCAGGAGTCAGGTATGTCCTCGGCCAGTTCCGCCTGGTCGAGCTTCACCAGACGTTCGCCGTCGGCATAGGGCAAAGGCGCCAGTAACACCGGCCACGCCGCGCTGAACATTGCCGTATTCACGCCGATGCCGAGCGCTAGCGTGGCGACTATCAACAGCGATGTGGCCGGCCGCTTCAGCGCGTTGCGCCAGGCGAAGGCGATGTCGTGGAGCAAGTCGTTCATGAATCAGCCCCTCACTCGCCATGCAGAGCCGCGACCGGGCTCATGGCGCCGGCCTTACTGGCCGGCAAATAGATGGCGCCAAGCACGGCAAGCGTCAGCACCAGTGTGCTGAGCAGGTACACACCCACGTCCATCACTGACGTTTGGTACAGCAGCGGTTCCAGGAAAGGAGCCGCCAGCACCATCAAGGCCAGCCCCAGCAGCAAGCCAGTTGCATAGACCTTCAGGCCGTCAGCGACGAACAAGCGGACGACGCGGGCAGGCGTGGCGCCGATGGCCATGTGGATGCCTATCTCGCGCACGCGCTGACTGATGTTGTAGGAGACGACGCCGATGACGCCTGAAAGTGTGACGACCAGCGCCAGCACGCCGAGCAGGCTGATCAGGATGGCGCGCAGGCGGGCCGGTGCCAGCCAGTCGGACCTGACCTCGTCCAGCAGCCGTATGTCCTCGATGGATTGGTCCGGTTTTATCCGGCGCACTATTTCCCGGATGAGTCCGCTCAGTTCCTGCGCATTCATCGCGCTCTTGACGTACAGGTTCATGACGTCGCTCGGCATCTGCCGGAATTGGAAATACACCATCGCGTCTTCTTCCTGGTTCAACCCGCGCGATCTGATGTTGGTGACGACCCCAACGATCGTTCGCCAATCCTGCTGATGCGGTAGCCTTATCCTCTGGCCCAGTACGTCGCCGCTGGGAAAATATCGGTCGGCGAAATTCTGGTTCACCAGCGCGACGAACCCCGCCCTTTCATCATCGTTCGGCGTGAACATGCGCCCCTTCAGCAGGGGAACGTCCAGGAGAGGAAATAAATCTTCCGAGGCGGTGGCAAACACGCCGTAGGCGGTATTGTCGGGTCCGCCACCCTCTTCGAGCGCGAAGGATTGCAACGGCGGGTCGTAGACGGAATCCTGCAACAGCGGTCTGCCGCCAAGAAATCCCGCAGCGCTCACTCCCGGAATTGCCTGCACCTGTTCCAGCAGGCTGATGCCGAAGCTGCGGATCTGTTGTGGAAATAGCTGCGGTTCGCCATCGAGGTCCACGTTGAAGGGCAAACGCATCGCCAGCACCTGCTGCGTATCGTAGCCGGCGTCCTGGGAATTCAGGCGGTGAAGACTGAGCATGACCAAGGCGGCGGTGGTCAACATCATATAAGCCAGCGCGAACTGCACCGCCAGCAGCAATTTTCTCTTGCTTGTGCCCTCCGACGAGGTGGTGGTCTTGTCGCCGCCTTCCTTCAACGTCTTGTTGATGTCCCGCCGGGTGAACAGCGATGGCATGCCGCTCAGCATGCCTACAGTAACGGTAAGCAACAATGTGAACAGCAGCACCGAAATGCCGATGTTCATCGATTGGGCCAGGGGCGTATACCGCGCAGCAAACTCCTTCAGCAGCGCCATGCCCGCCCAGGCAAGGCCCAGTCCCACGAGCCCGCCGCCCATCCCCAACAGCAGGCTTTCCGTCATCATCTGCTGGCGGACCCTGGCCGGATTGGCGCCCACGGCCTCCCTGATGGCCATTTCCTGAGCACGCGATGCAGCCCTGGCCAGGTTCAGATTGGCCACGTTCGCGGCCGCGATCGACACCACCAGCAACGCAAGCACCAGCAACAGTGTGATGGTTGCCGCGGACTCCCCCACCATCTCATCCCGGGCATGGTGAAGGTCGATCGAGTAGTTGGCGTAATAGTCGTCGGGATAGCTGTCGATCAGCCTCCGCGCCACCGTGGCAAGGTCGCGTGCCGCTTCATCCAGCGTGGTGTTTTCTCGCAGCACGGCAAACACATAGTTGAGCTCAAGGCTCTTGCGCGTGGCGTTGGAGCCGACTCTGGGTTTCACATCGTAGGGGTTGCCAGCCTGTGTGATCCAAACATCGTTGTGATGCGGATAAGGTAGCATCGGCGGCAGTACGCCGATTATCGTCAGCGCCAGACCGTTCAGCTCGACGGTCGCGCCAATTACCCTGGGGTCGGCGTCAAAGTCATTCACCCAGATGTCCTGGGATAGCAACATCAGCGGCCTTGCGCCCACCTCGTCCTCACCTTGCTGGAACCCTCTGCCCACTATCGGCTGGATACCCAACACGTCGAAGTAGTTCCAGGCCACCTCCCCCGCATCCACTTGCCGTGGCTGCCCGTCCCGCAGCAGCGTAAGAGAATTCTGGGCATAGTGCGTCATCACCTCGAAGACGTCGCTTTGCGTCTTTACATCCTCGAAAGTGAACCGTGACCAGGGGCGAATGCCCGCACCCTCTACCTGCTCGTGCTGCACCATGCGCACCAGCCGTTCACCATCGGCATAGGGCAAGGGCGCCAGCAACACGTGCCAGGCCATGCTGAAGATTGCCGTGTTGGCACCGATGCCAAGCGCAAGCGTGACGATGATCAATAATGAGGTCGCAGGCCGCTTCAGCGCGTTGCGCCAGGCGAAAGCAATGTCATGCAGCAGTGGATTCATCATGCCGCCTCTACTCACAATGCAGCGCCGCAACCGGGCTCATGGCGCCCGCCTTGCTCGCTGGTAGATAGATGGCGCCCAACACGACAAGTGTCAGTACCGACATGCTGAGCAGATAGATGCCTGCGTCCGTTGCGGAGGTTTGATACAACAAAGGCTCCAGCGATGGGGCTATTGCCAGCATCAATGCCAACCCCAGCAACAGCCCCGCCGCATACACTTTCAATCCTTCGCCGATGAACATGGTGACAACGCGGGAGGGCGTGGCGCCAATCGCCATACGAATGCCAATCTCGCGCACATGCTGGCCGATGTTGTACGAAACGACACCGATGACGCCGGAAAGCGTGACAACAAGAGACAGGAGACCGAAAAGGCCAATCAATGTAGCGCGCAGGCGGGCCGGAGCAAGCCAGGTGGACTTGATATCGCCCAGCGGTTTAACGAGCACGGCTTGGCGTGGGTCGAGTTCGTGCACCACCCCGGCGATATTTCTTGCCAACAACTCCGCATTGGCAGCAGTTTTTACGTAGAGGTTCACGCCTTCCACCGAGAACTGCCAATAGCTGTAATAAACGACAGGACCTTCCGTTTCGTCGATGCCCGTTGACCTGACATCGGCGACTACCCCGACTATAGGCCGCCATTCATCATCGACGCCGCTCAGCCTGATGTTACCGCCCAGAGTGTTGCCTTCCGGAAAGAAGCGTTTGGCAAAACTCTCGTTGACGATAGCTACAGGAACCGCGTTCTCATCGTCCGTTGACAGGAACGGTCTGCCCTGAAGCAAAGAGATGTCCATCAGTTTGAAATAGTCTTCCGAGATCATATTGATGGTCGCGGAAGTCCCCACCCCGGGTTCGGTGGCTGACCACCCCTCAATTTCGAACGGAAACGCTACTGAAAAGGCCACCTGCTCCAGCAAAGGTGCGCCAGTGCGAATTGCTGCCTGGCTTACTTCCGGAATGTTGCTGATCGCCGTAAGTACACCCCTGCTGAAGTCCCTCATCTTCCGCTCCATCTGCATAGGATCGGAAAGGTCGACGTTAAGAATCATGTTGACGGTCAGCACCTGGTCCAGCTCGAAACCCAGATCCTGCCGATTCAGACGCGCCAGGCTGAGTATGATCAGCGCGGATACTGTCAGCACCACAAAAGCAAATGCGAACTGCACCATGAGCAAGGCATTGCGTCGATGCACACCGCTCACAGAGGCAGTGATCTTGTCACCGCCCTCCTTCAGCGCCTTGTTGATGTCGCGCTTACCGAAAAAGGAAACGGCACTACCGAGAATTCCAGCAGCAAGAGCCAGGATAAAAGAGAACAGCAGTACGGAACCGCCCATCCTGATCTCACTGGCCAAAGGCGTATAGCGGGAAGCAAAGTCAGCCAACAGCCTCAAACAAGGCCAGGCGATGAGAAGCCCCAGAATACTGCCCGCGAACGCCAGAATGAGATTCTCGGTCAGTAACTGGCGAACGATCCTGCCAGGACTGGCACCCACCGCCTCCCGAATGGCAAGTTCCTGGTTACGCGCCATCGTTCTTGCCAGGTTCAGATTGGCCACGTTGGCGCAGGCAATCAGCACCACCAGCGCGGCAAGCGCCATCAGCAAAAGAACGGTAAGTCTTGAATCGCGCGTCAGCTCATCCTTCAACGGCACGAGCGTAACGTTGTAGTCTGCGGCGTAATCATCCGGATAAGCGACAGCCAGACGCTGAGCAATGACTTCAGTGTCGCGCGCGGCTTCTTCGAACGTTATGCCATCGAGCAGCTTGCCAATCACCCGTGATATCACCAGCGCCCGCCTGCTCGGGTTAGTCCCCACCCCTGCCAAGGCGTAGGGATCTTTCGTGTCGGGAATCCAGACATCATTGGCATGCGGATAGCCGGGCATACGTGGCAGTACTCCGACAATACGGTAGAGGCTGTGTTGTATTTCCAGCGTCGTGCCGATTACCGCGGGATCGCCGGCAAATTTGCCGAGCCAGAATTCATGGGACAGCATGAGCACCGGCTCGGCTCCCGGGCGGTCGTCATCCATGGACAAGAGGCGACCGAGCGCCGCCTTCACGCCGAGCGTTTCGAAGAAACTGCCGGTTACGAGACCGGCAAGCCCTTGATAGGGCTCGCCGCGTCCCACGAAGGTAAGCGCCCACGAGTTGTATTTGATCAACTCGGAGAACACATTGTTCTGCTCACGAAAATCGCTCAAGGTAGGCCTGGACCAGGAGAAACCTTCACGCCCTTTGCTTGCCTCATCCTGCCTAAGCGTCACCAGCCTGTCCCCATCCGCATACGGCAAAGGGGCCAGTAACACGTTCCAGGTCATGCTGAATATCGCGGTATTGACGCCGAGGCCCAACGCCAGCGTGATGATGATCAGGAGAGAACTTGCAGGTTGTCTCCATGCGTTACGCCAAGCGAGGGCAATATCGTGTGTAAATTCGGACACAGACCTGTTCTCCATCACTCAAAATGCAAGGCTGCCACCGGGCTCAACCCGCTAGCCCTGCGCGCCGGCAGATACATCGCCACCAGCACCGCCAGGGTCAGCACCAGCGCGCTGGCAAAGTAAACGGCGGGGCTCAGTGGCGATGTGGCGTACAGCAATGGCGCCATGAGCGGCGCGCCGAGCAGCAGCATCGTCAGGCCGAGCAACAGGCCGGAGGCGTAAACCTTGAGTCCCTGCGAAAGAAACATGCGCACGATGTCGCCAGGGTTCGCGCCTATCGCCATGTGCACGCCGATCTCGCGGATGCGCTGGCTGATGTTGTAGGACACCACGCCGACCACGCCCGAGAGGGTGATCGCCAGCGCCAGCAGGCCGAAGAGGCCGATCAGGACAGCGACCAGCTGGGGGGTAGCCAGCCATTCCGCCTTGATCGCCTCCATGGCCTTGACGCTGTGCACCGCCTGCTGCGGGTCGATGCCGTGGATGAGGTGGGTGATCGCCGTGCCGAGTTCGGCCGGGTCGCGATTGCTGCGCACGAAGAGGTCGAGGCTGCTGGTCGGCGTCTGGCGAAAGCTCATGTAGTAGGTGACGCCCTCCACGGCGCTGAGCTCCGCGGAACGTACATTGGCCACCACGCCCACGATCGTGCGCCATAGAGGGGTGGCGCCGATGAATACGCGTTGGCCCACGGCGTCGCCGTCAGGAAAATGCAGCTGCTCGAAGTTCTCATTGATGAGGACCACCGGCAGCGAATTCTCGTCGTCCGTGTAGTCCAGCATACGGCCTTTGAGCAGCGGAATGTTCATCACGCGAAAGTAGTCTTCCGACACGATGGTGGTTTTTGCCGTGGGCCGCGTGTCGGCATCGCTCGCGCTCCTGCCCTCGATATCGAAGGGCACTGGCCTGAATGCCGAATCCTGCAAGGGGGTTTCACCCGACAACGCCGCGCTCTCCACGCCCGGCAGCGCCGTCACTTCCTCCAACAGGCGCATGCCGAAGCTTCTTATTTGCGGGTTCGTGACGTAGTTCGAGAAATTCAGGTCCACGCCCACCACCAGCACGCGTGCCGGATCGTAGCCGGCATCCTCATTGCTGAGGCGATACAGGCTGAGCAGGATCAACAGCGAGGCGGTGATGATGAAGAAGGACAGCGCGAACTGCACCATCAGCAACGCCTGGCGCTTGTGCGTGCCGCTCGCGGATGCGGTGGCTTTGGTGCCGCCTTCCTTCAAGGCGCTGTTGATATCACGACGGCTGAACGCCGCAGTGGCGCCGCTCAGCATACCGATGGCGAGCGAGATGACGACGGAGAAGGCGAGAATCGAGAAGTCCATGCGAATCTCGCTGGCGAGGCTGGTGTAGCCCACGGCGAAGCTCTTCAACAGGCTGAGGCAGGGGTAGGCGATGAGCAGCCCCAGCACGCCGCCGGCCAGCGCGTAGACCATGCTTTCGGTGAGCACCTGGCGTGCGATGCGACCGGGATTGGCGCCCACGGCTTCGCGGACCGCCAGTTCCTGCATGCGTACCGACATGCGCGCGAGATTGAGATTGGCCACGTTGGCGCTGGCGATCAGCACCACCAGCGTGGCCATGCCGAGCAGCAGCAGGAAGGTGGTGCCGGAACTGCCGACCATCTCGTCCCTGAGGTAGCGCAGGTCGGCGGAATAGCCACGGTCGGCGCTGTAGATTTCGGGGAAGTCGCGGCGCAGGCGCTGGGCTATCGTGTTCACGTCGTTCGCGCCCTGTTCCAGACTCACGCCTTCCCGCAGCTTGCCGAAGATGCCGGACAGCAGCACGGCAGCGCGGTCATTGATCGTGTCCTGGTCGGCGCGAAAGGGGCAGCTCGAAGAGGTGATCCAGATATCATTGGCGTCGGGAAAGGCGGGCATCGGTGGCAGCACGCCGATCACCGTATGGATGGCGTTGTTCATCTCGAGGTCGCGGCCCACGACCGTCGGATCGGCGGCGAACTGCCGCTGCCAGAAGTCGTAGGACAGCACAATCAGCGGCTCGGAGCCGATCACATCCTCGCCTTCGGCGAAGGTGCGACCCAGCAACGGCCGGATACCGAGCGCGTCGAAATAGTTCCAGGTGACCACGCCGGTCCGTACGCGTACCGGATCGCCGTGGCCAAGTAGCGTGAACTGCATCGCGTGGTATTCGAGCACGTCGGAAAACACCGTGCTTTGATCGCGGTAGTCGAAGAAGCTCTGCACCGAGGAGCCGATATTCTCGCGGCCGGTGGCAGTCTCGTTCTGGCGGATACGCACCAGCCGGTCGCCGTCGGCATAGGGCAAGGGGGCCATCAGCACATGCCAGGTCATGCTGAACATGGCGCTGTTGGCGCCGATGCCAAGCGCCAGCGTGAGCACGATCAAGAGCGCGGTGGCGGGCTGCTTCAGCGCATTGCGCCACGCAAAGGCAATGTCCTGCATCAAGGCATTCATGGCTGAACGCCCTGCAGCGCAATGCTGTCGGCGTCGCCGTAACGGCTCATGTCCGACACCACCACGCGTTCGCCTTCATTCACGCCGCCAAGTACCTGGATACGGTCCACCGAGCCCAGCCCCAGTTCCACCGCGGCGCGGCGGGCGCTGCGGCCGTCCACGCTGAGCACGAACAGTTCGCTGGTGGAATTTTCCTGGGAATACACGGGCCGCGGCAGCACCAGCGCGTCGTCGATGCGGTCGATTTCGATCACGCCCTGCACCCGCAGATCGGGCCGCGCGCCGGGCAGCGGCTCGCTGGTGAAACTGACGTCGACCAGCACCGTGCCTTCCTGCACCGCCGGGTCGATGCGGCTGACAATGCCCATCACATGGCGGCCGCCGGCGGAAATCTGCGCCTTCTGGCCGGTGCGCAGTTCGCGCGCCTGGCCTTCCTGCACGCGCAGCTCGGTCTTGAAGCGGTCTTCCCGCGCCACCCTCGCCAACGGCATGCCGGTGCTGATCAGCTGGCCAGCTTCCACCGGCACGTCCTGCAAGGTGCCTTCGATACCGGCGGTGACGCTGAGGCCGCTCAAGAGTTCCTGGTGCAAATCCAACTGGCGCTGCGCCCGCGCGATATTGGCCTTGCTTGCTTGCAGCTCCGCCTCCCGCAACTCTTCATAGTGGGCGAGGCGTTGTTTCTCGAAAGCCAGACGATCCTCGTACTGGCGCGCCAGCAGCACGGATTCGTTGAGATCGACGCGCGAGACGATGTCGCCAAGGCCGCGGTTGGCTTCCATGCGGAACCGGGCGTTCTCGTACAGCGCCTCGTATTCCGCCACCACGGCCTGCTGCGCCAACAGGTCATTGAGCGTGCGCTTTTCCAGCACCAGCGCTTCGGCGTTCAGCACTTCCAATTCGATGCGCGCGGTGTCGGCATCGCGCGCCACGGTGGGGTTGCTCAGCTCCATGATGACGGTGCCGGGCATGACGTGGGCGCCGGCTTCCACCAGGATGTTTTCCACCCGCCCTTCCACCCGCGAGGCGATCCAGCGCAGTTCCACCGGCACCAGCACGCCGGGGGCGCGCACGTCGCGGATCAGTTCCGTGCGCTGCACGCGGCCGATCACCAGCTCGCGCGCCTGCACCGCGCTGCTGAACAGCCCGGCGGCCAGCCAGTGCCAGGACAGCGTCAGCAGCATCAGCCCAAGCAATACGCCGCCCGCCATTCCCAGGCGGCGCGGCCAGCGGCTGATCTTGCGCGGAATATCCATGCCAATTCCTCCCGATTCTCCTTGCGCACCGATCTTAGGCAGCGGCCCAGGCGCTTGCACGCGCTAATCGACGAACGGGGGAATATGGCGGACGGACGGAGGAATGGCGGGGATAAATCAGGCTGGCTGCACCCGAGGAACAGTGCTTTTTCTCAATGGCCTGGTGCTGCTGTCATTGGTTCGGATGGGGCGAGGCCATTTCCAAAACCACAGGTTCGACGCAAGCAGAATACCCATTTATTCTTCCTGCCCCTTGGGGTAAAACTGCAGCAAAGCACGGCAGCTGCCTTCTGAAAATCGATTGCCAGCCTGCCGGTAATACATGGGTAAATTATATGTCGAAGTCTGCGCCCGCCGAGGGCAATGCCTTCCTGTCCGATCACGTTGCGCTGCTGTTGCGCAGTTACCAGCGGTTGCTCGGCAGGCCTTTGTTGCCGGCCGCCGCTGATGCCCGCGCACAGGCACGGGCACTCTATGATGCCGACTTTGCCGTGGTCTCGCACGGCACCGAGGATGACCCGATCTTCAACTACGCCAACTGTTACGCGCAGCGCCAATTCGAGATGGACTGGGCGACCTTTGTGCAACTGCCCTCGCGCCTGTCGGTCGAAGCGGCAAATCACGAACAACGGGCACGCCTGATGGCGCGTGTCCTGGCGCAGGGCTACATCGATGATTACAGCGGTGTACGCCTCGCCGCCAGTGGCCGGCGCTTTATCATTAGTGGGGCTGTGGTGTGGAACCTGCACGATGAGGCCGGTAACTATCGTGGGCAGGCGGCGACATTCCACGTTTGATGGACGGGGAGCGAGAGGGATAAATCAGGCCAGCTGCATGCGGGCAAACAGCGTTTCGCGGTAGTTGCGCCCCACTTTCAGCAGCACGCCATCACCAAGCAGCACTTCGTAGTCGCCGTTGTCGGTGGCCAGCAGCTTGTCGATCTTGTTCAGGTTCACGATGGCGGAACGGTGGATGCGCAGAAAGCCGTAAGGTTCCAGCCGGCGCTCCATGGCCTGCATGGTTTCCTTCACCAGATGCGCACGCGACAGCGTATGCACGCGCACGTAGTCGCCTTCCGCCTCCACCCAGTTCAGCTCGTCCGGATGCAGGAACTGCACCTGGCCGGAGAGCTTCACGGCGATGCGCGGCGGCGTTTCGCCCACATTGGGGCGCGCCGCCGCCAGCGTGGCCATCAGCCGTTCCAGTTGTTCGGTCTGCCGCGCCGCTTGGGTTTGTTCGAGGCGCAGGCGGGCGCGCTGCAGGCTTTCGTGGAATTGCGCCTTGTCGAGCGGCTTGAGCAGGTAGTCGAGGGCATTGGCGCGAAACGCCTGCACGGCGTATTCGTCGTAGGCGGTGAGGAAGATCACCAGCGGCATGGCGGCGGCGCCCACCTTGGCGATCACGTCGAAACCGCCCACCTTAGGCATCTTGATGTCGAGAAACACCAGGTCCGGCCGCAAGGCGCGTATGGCTTCGATTGCCTCGCTGCCGTTGCCGCACTCGCCCACGATTTCCACATCGCCGGCCTCCCGCAACTGCAGGGCGACGCCTTCGCGGGCCAGCGGTTCATCGTCGACGATCAGTATGCGTAGTGTCATGGCAATGTTTCCGAAGCGTTCAGAATTGCGAATCCTTGTAGGCCGGCAGTTTCAACGTGACCAGCGTGCCGTCGTTGCGGCGCGCCAGAGTCAGTGAAAAGTTGTCACCGTAGATCTCCCGCAGCCTGGCCTGCACGTTGCTCAGGCCAATGCCGCCCTTTTGCAGCGGGTCTTGCTGTTCGTCGAAGCCGTCGCCATTGTCGAATACCTCGATGATCAGCCAACGGTCGTACAGGCGGCATTCGAGCGCCAGCCGGCATTCGCCTTCGCGCGCGGCCAGGCCGTGCACGATGGCATTCTCCACCAGCGGCTGCAACAGCATCGGCGGAATGCGCGCCTGCAGCGTCAGCGGTTCGCATTCCTCGCTGCAGTGCAGGCGCGTGCCGAAGCGGTATTGTTCGATGCGCAGGTATTGACGGGTAAAATCCAGTTCCTCTTCCAGGCACACCCATTTTTCCCGGTGACTGCGCAATGTGCGGCGCAGGAAATTGCTCAGTTCGCCCAGCATGGCGCGCGCCTCGCTGTTGTGTGCCTTGTCGATCAGCACCGCCACGCCGTTGAGCGTGTTGAACAGAAAGTGGGGATTGAGCTGCATGGCCAGGCTGCGCATGCGCGAATCGCTCAGGCTGCGGCTGAGCCGGTAGGCGTCTTCCGTGCGCGTGCGCATCGTTTCCCGCAACAGCCGCTGGCGCGCCGCTCCCACCAGGATGGCGAGCACCAGCAGATCGAACAGCAGGGCGCCGCGCGCAAACAGCAACTGCCCGGCAAAAGCCTGATAACTCCCTGCCGCCAATCCTTCCAGCAGCACCGCCGCCACCAGCGCAAGCGCAACGTGCAGCAGCGGCAACAGTGCACCCACTCCCCACCGGGCGGCGTTGCCAAAGCGTCGTTCCTCATGCGGCAAGCGTTCCAATAACGGCAACAGCAGTGGCGCCAGCACCGCCCACGGCAGCGCCAGATAGGCCAGCCAACGCAGCGCCTGGGCCGGCGCCAGACTGCCGAACGCGGTCTCCAGCGACACCAACAGCGCTGCCGCGGCCCAGATACCTGGCACGGTGGCCACTGCGGCGCCGATGCGCCGCTTGGCGGGAGTGAAGGACATGACAGGACTCCGCATCTCGATGCGGCGATGATACACAACAAGCACGCGCCGATTGCCGTGCAAAAATTTTCGCTATAGGCTCAGCCCGGCAAGCACCCCTGCCGGCGCACCGGTTGGCACACGCGTGCATGCTTCTTCAAGGAGGGCACGATGCAAGACGATACCAACAAGGCGGCACGCGATGCCGCAATCCGCGCCGGCCTGGCCGGCGGCCTGCTTGGCGGCGTGGTGATCTGGATCTACGAAGCCGTGGTGTGGGTGGGCATTCAGCACCAGATGCCGCTTGCCGGCATTCCACGCAACGCCACCGGGCTGGTGTTCGGTCCGGGCGTGCAGGAATCCCTGGGCGTGGGTTCCTATCTGGTGGGCACGGCGATCCATTTCGTGTTTGCGCTCGGCTGGGGCGTACTGTTCGCGCTGTTGTGGCCGGGTTTGCGCCGACGCGGCTGGGAGGCCACCCTGGCGGCGCTGTTCTACGCGGTATTCGCCTGGATCGTGATGCACGCGGCGATCATGGTGGTGTCCGACAGTCATCCCGACTACTTCGATCCCAACGTGGTGATCGGCGGTTTCATGTCGCACCTGTTCTTTACCGTGCCGCTTGCCCTGCTGGTGAAGCATCGGTTGGCCTTGCAGCCGGCGGTCAATCCTTCTCCACCGTATAGCTGACGTCCACGCTCTGGCTGACGCCGGTTTCCACTTCCAGCTTGATGTGCTCGGTGAGGGCGTAGGCCAGGCTGAGCACGAACTGGCGATCGAACAGCCCCACTTCATAGCGCATCAACAGCCTCGGCGTCAGGTACTTGCCGAGGCCGAGCGAGCTGTCCTGCAGGTTGGAACCGCTGTTCACCGACACCGAATCCAGCCCCAGCTTGTCGCCCACGGCGTTGGTCAGCCCCTGGCTCTTGTCGATGCCGAAGGTGGTGATGGCGGAAAGCAGCGCGTCGCCGTCCTGGCTGCCGACGTTGTTGAATGACTTGCCCGTGACCAGCAGCGCCAGGATTTCGCCTTCGGGCAGCGTGGGCGTGGAATACAGCTGCCCCTGCATGCGCTTCACCGTGCCGCTGAGCTGCAGGCCCACTTCCGCCGTGTCGGTCTGGCGCGAGGCGCGCAGGTCCAGCACCGGGTTGGTGGGGTTGCCGAAAAACAGGATGCGGCCGTTGCGCGTGCTCAGTTTCTGGTTGTAGATCTCGTAGGTGCCTTCGGGAATCGATAGTTCGCCATAGGCCAGCAGCGTCTGCCCCGGTTCCTGTTCCAAGTCCAATTGACCGCCGATGCTGACATCCAGGCCATAGCCGCTCACGGTCACCACGTCGCCGATGCGCAGCCCCAGGTTGATGCTCACCGCCAGCGGTTCCAGGTTTTCATCACCGAGGTTCACGTCGCCGGCCTGGCGCACCACCACCACGTCGCGCGATACGCCCACGCCGCCGCTGCCCAATTCGCCCACCCAGCGCGACAGATCGATATGGGAGCGTTCTACCGTGACGTTGCCGCCGATGTTCACGCTGTTGCCGCCGTAGGTCAGCTGCACGTCGGGGCTCACCGCCACCTGCGCCTGGGGCAGCGCCATCACGGCGAAGCGCTCGCCGGTAAGGCTGGCCTGCAAGGCCCGCGTATCCTCCAGCGGATCGGTGAGCGTGGCATCGAGCGTCATCGAACCTTCGCCCGAGCTTGCCTGCAGCTGCGCGGTCACGACGTTGTCGCTGGTGCTGCGCACCTGCAGGCTGATACCGGTAAGTTCCAGACCATATTCCGGCACGTTCAGGCTGGCATCGGCAATGCCAACCTGCGCCCGCACCTGTGGCGCTTCCAGCGTGCCGTCGAGTTCGGCGAAACCGTTGAGCGCGCCGCGCGCGTCGCGCACCATGGGCACGAACGATTCCACCAGGCTCAGGTCGTTGAAATCGAAACTGACCGTTCCACCCAGATCACTGCCGCGCAACAGGCTCACATCCGCGCGCAGGCTGCCAAGCGGAGTACTTGCTGTCGCCGCGGCATCCGCCACCGCCAGGTTGAGCTGTGCGCGCCAGTCGTCAGCTTCGTTGTCCACATCCACGGTCACGTCATCGAAGCGGAAACGCTGCACGTCGGGTTCGAGCGACTGCAGTTCGGCTTCGTTCTCGCGCGTCAGCTGCAATACCACGTCGCGCGGGCGCACCTGCAATTGCAGGCGCTGCCAGGCGCTGCCCTGCAAGCCGTTCACCGTTACCGCCGCGTCCAGCGCGCCTTCCACCGCCAGGCCCTGCGGCAGGTTGGCGGCCAGCGCGTCCTGCCACATCTGGATCGCCGGCGGTTTGCCGGGCGCATCGCGGTTGGCCCAATCGAGCGGCAGACCGGACAGGTCCACCTGGATCTGCATGCCGGCCGCCGCCGTGCCCTGCAGCTCGGCGCACAACGACGTAATACGATAATCCAGGCACAACCGGTCCATTTGCTGCCGCTCCGCGCTCACCTGCAGATCGACGCTGTCGCGCAGCGTCCAGTCGCCGTAGTCGGAGGCAAGCGCCAGCGTGTTCAGCGTGCCGTTCCAGCTTTCCTGCTCCACGCCGCCGCGCAGCGCCAGCGTCAGGTCGCCGTAGGCGCTTTGCAGGGTGGTCTGCAGCGTATGCGCTTCGGGGGTGCCGCTCAGGCTCAGGGTGGCGGCGTCGAGCAGCGTTTGCACGGTGCCTTGCGCCTCGCTGCGCAGCGCGGTGATGTCCAGGCTCAGGTCGCTGCTGCCGTCGTCGCGATGGGTGGCGTCGAGCGTGAGGCTTTGCAGCGTCAGGCGCTGGTCGGCAAGCACCAGTGAAAGTGTCTGCGCGTTCAGGTCGCCTTCCACCGCGGGCGCTTGTGGCGTACCGGCGATGGTGCCGCTGCCTTCGATGCTGCCGCCGGCATCGCTCCACAGCCGCGTCAGATCGGGGAAGCGCAGGTTCCAGGTGAAATCCAGCGCGCCGTCGGCGCTGCCTTCGAGCTGCAGCAGGTTGTCGCCGTTGCCGGCCTGCAGATCGAGCTGCGTCAGCACCGCATCGCGCAGGCTGGCGCTGCCTTGTGCGTTGAGCGGACGGCCATCGAGCGTGCCCTGCAGCCGGGTCAGTTGCACGTCGGTCAACATGCCGTCAGCGCCTTGTTCGACGTGTACGCTGCCGTTGCCGCTCACGTCCGTCAGGCTGAGCTGCGGCAGGCGCGCGCTGGGGTCGAGGCGTTCCAGGGTCCAGTCGATGGTGGCGGCCAGCGGTTCAGGGACAACCGTTCCAGTAACGGCAAGCGCCAGCTCGGTGTTGTCGGCGCGCAGCTCTTCCACCGTCAGCGTGTCGTTCTGCCAGCGCAGCGCGAGCGTGGCGGTGGTGTCGGGTACGTCCGGATAATGCACCACCACGCTGCCACTCGCGCGCAGATCCTCCGGCGTGCCGTTGGTATCCAGCGCCAGCGCGGACAGGCTCAGATCGTCCACGCCCCAGGGCGCCAGGGAAAACGCCGCACTTTCGTGCCGCAGCGCCAGCGTCGGCGTTTGTCCGGCGAAGATTCCGGGAATGACCGTGCCGCTGGTGGTCAGCGTTTGTGGTGCATCCAGGGTATGTGCCAGCGCGAGGTTGTCGAGCGAACCGCCGATGACGAGCGCGCCGGCATAGTCCAGGTCGCTTACCCTGGCGCGCCATTCCAAATCGCCCGCCATGTCCAGATTGCGCCGCAGGCTGAGCACGCCGTCCACGGCGTAATCCTGCCAGCGCCACACCAGGCGCGATACCTGCGCGGCTTCGCTGTCCAGCCGCAGCGCGGCGTCGAGGCTGTCGGTGCCAACGGCGGTGCCGTCCACCTCGAACGCGATGCCGGTGGCGCTCAGTTCATCGAGGGCAATGGCCACCGGCAATTCAAACAACATCTGCCGCAGTCCGTCCTGCGTGAGCGGTTCTCCGGGCGGGGGTTCGGGACCGTTGCCGCTGCGATAGCTGCCGTCGAGTCCCTGCAGCGCAAGGCGGTCGATCTGCACCTGGCCATCGAGCAGACGCTTTGGCTGCCAAGCCAGTTCCAGGGACGCCAGGCGCAGTTGCAGCGCGCTGCCGTCAGCGCCACTCTGGCGCACGCTGACGTTCTGCAGACGCAGGCCGCCAAGCACGGTGCCGCTTATCTGGCCGTTCAGGTCGATGCCGAAGCCGCCCGCCGCGCCGCTTGCCAGGTTCCAGGCCACCTGGGCACCGATCGGCGTGCCCAGCAGCACCAGCACGCCGCACGCGAGCGCGGCCACCAGTGCCAGCAGCACTGCGCCCGTTCCTGCTATCCAGCGTCCGGTTCGTGTCACAGGTCCGGCCCCATGGTGATGTGCAGGCGCACGCTGTCTTCGCCGTCGAATGGATGCGCCAGGTCGATGCGTATCGGCCCGATCGGCGACAGCCAGCGTACGCCGATGCCCGCGCTGCGTTTGAAGTGCAGGTCGTTGGTGGTGTTGAAGGCGTTACCGGCGTCGGTGAACACCGCCACGCGCCAACTGTCGAGAATCCGGTAGTCCATTTCAATGCTGCCGACCAATAAATGCCGGCCGCCCACCACTTCGGTATGTTCGGCGTTGAGCGGCCCCAGTTCGCGGAAGTCGTAACCGCGGATGCTTTGGTCGCCACCGGTAAAGTAGCGCAGGGACGCCGGCAGATGCGCCACGTCGCCGATCCAGGTGCTGGCGCCTTCCGCGCGCGTCAGCACCCGCGCGCGGCCGAACGAGTGGATGTACTTGGCCGATCCGTACAATTGCGCGAAGGTGGTGTCGGATATCACGCTTTCGCTTGCCACCCGCAGCGAGCTGAACAGTTTCCAGCCGCGGCGGGGGTTGATGATGTCGTCGGCGCTGGTCTTGCTCAGACTCACGCCCGGCATCAGCAGCAGGGACACTTCGTCTTCCGAGCCCACTTCGTAGTCGTCGCGCAAGAGTTCCAGGAAGGCGCTCTGCTGCCAGCCGCTGTCGGTTTCGTTGGTGACGGTAACCGCCGATTGCAGGCGCTTGCTCTTGTAGCTGTCGGTGTCTTCCACGTTGTAGCCGGACGAGAGCACCAACTTGCGCGACACGTCGCCGGACAGCGGAATGGTGTAGGCACCGTCGACCTGGCTGCGGACGCTGGACAAGGTGCTGTCGACGCGGAAGCGGTGCCCGCGGCGGTTGACGTAGCGGTTTTCGTAGGAAAAACGCGCGCGCGGGCCGGTGTCGGTGGTAAAGCCGAGCCCGCCGGTCCAGGCGTGGCGGGCGCGCAGTTGCAGTTCCACCGCCACCGGGATCTGCCGATCCGCGCTTTGGCCGATGGCGGGGGTAACGCGGATTTCGCGGAAATACTGGCTCATGTCCAGGTTGCGGCGCAGATCGGCAAGCGCGCTGCTGGAATAGGGATCGCCCGGGTGGATCGCCATCAGATCGTCGATCAGGGCGTCGCTGAGATAGGTGGGGCGGGTGAGGCTGATGGCGCCGAAGCGGTAGCGGGTGCCGGGATTGAACACCAGGGCGATGTCGGCGTGGTCGTCCACCAGGTCCAGCGCGATTTCGCTGCGTTCGAAGCGGGCGTCGAAATAGCCTTCGTCCGCGGCCTGGCTGCTCAGCGCGCTCTTGAGGTCTTCGTAGCGGCCGTGGTGCAGCGGCGTGCCGCTGGCCAGGCCGCCTTCGCGAATGGTGTCGGCAAACAGCGCCTGGGTTTCGGGATCGCCCACCACGCGTATCTGCACTTCACCGAGCAGCACCTGCGGCCCCGGCTCCAGGTCCACCTCCAGCTGCCAGCACTGTTGTTCCGCTTCCGCCCGGGTAACCCGCAGCGCGTACTTGCCGTGGTAGTAGCCGAGCGCCTCCAGCGCGTCCTTCAACTGTTCGCGCGCCTGGGGCAGCAAACGCTGCACCCGCACCAGCGACACATCGCAGCCCTGCTTGAGTATCTCCAGGTGGGCTTCGATGTTCTCGGCCAGCGCGGAATCGAGCGGCGGCAGGATCAGGGCGGGGGACGAAACCTGTTGGGCATGAGCGGCGCCACCCAGGTACAATGCCGCCGCCGACAGCAATCCCACGAGCACCCCAGAGCGGACAACTTTCGACAAAATCACTCTATCTCCGCTCAACTTTCGGGAAAAACACCAGAATATTGCCAGGCCGCGTAGTTTTTGCCCCTCAACACGCTTATACTGCGGGCCTTTTGCGGAACCCTCGAAAATGGCATCGCTGCTCATCATCAACGGCCCCAATCTCAACCTGCTTGGGACACGGGAGCCCGAGGTATACGGCAACCTTACCTTGGCCGATATTAACGCAGCCTTACTTCAAATCGCCAAGGACGCCGGTCACCATTTGCAATTTCTGCAGAGTAATGCGGAAGCCGAACTGATCGAGCGCATCCATGCCGCCCGGCAGGAAGGCATCGACTTCATCATCATCAATCCCGCCGCCTTCACCCATACCAGCGTCGCCCTGCGCGATGCCCTGGCCGGCGTGGCGATTCCGTTCATCGAGGTGCATCTGTCCAACGTCCACGCCCGTGAGACGTTCAGGCACCATTCGTATTTTTCCGACCTGGCGATGGGCACCATCACCGGGCTCGGCGCGCAGGGCTACGAGCTTGCGCTGCTGGCAGCCTTCCGCCGGTTGGCGCGCTAGCCCACATCCAATTCGTTCAATCCGAGGTCAAGCATGGACATCAGAAAGGTCAAGAAACTCATCGAGCTGCTGGAAGAATCCAACGTGGCGGAAATCGAGATCCGCGAGGGCGAGGAAGCGGTGCGCATCAGCCGCAACTACACCGCCGGCGTGCCGGTGCCGCCGCCGTACTACGCTCCCGCCCCGATACCGCCCGCGGCGCCCACCACGGCACCGGCACCAGCCAACAACAGCGCCGGCGCCGCCCCCACCGGTGATGCCAGCGCGCCGATGTACAAGGGACAGCCGGTGAAATCGCCGATGGTGGGCACCTTCTATCGTTCGCCTTCGCCCAATACGCCGCCGTTCATCGAGGTGGGCAAGCAGGTCAAGGCCACCGACGTCATCTGCATCGTCGAGGCCATGAAGATGATGAACCAGATCGAGGCCGGCCGCGCCGGCACGATCGAAGCCATCCTGGTCGAGGATGGGCAGCCGGTGGAGTACGACCAGCCGCTGGTCATCATTTCCTGAATCCAACCGTGCGAGTTTCAAGTCCATGTTAGAAAAAGTCCTCATTGCCAACCGCGGCGAAATCGCCTTGCGCATCCTGCGGGCCTGCAAGGAGCTGGGCATTCGCACCGTCGCCGCCCACTCCACGGCGGATCGCACCCTCATGCACGTGCGCCTGGCCGACGAATCCGTTTGCATCGGCCCCCCCAGTTCACTGAACAGCTACCTCAACATCCCCGCGCTCATCAGCGCCATGGAAATCACCGGCGCCGATGCGGTGCATCCCGGCTACGGCTTCCTGTCCGAAAACGCCAATTTCGCCGAGCAGGTGGAGCACAGCGGCTTCATCTTCATCGGCCCGCGCCCCGACACCATCCGCTCCATGGGCGACAAGGTGTCCGCCATCGAAGTGATGCGCAAGGCCGGCGTGCCCACCGTGCCCGGCTCCAACGGCCCGATCACCGAAGACACCCAGCGCACCCTGGAAATCGCCCGCGGCATCGGCTACCCGATCATGATCAAGGCGGCGGCCGGCGGCGGTGGCCGCGGCATGCGCGTGGTACATGAAGAAGCCAACCTGCTCAAGGCGATCCAGGTAACCCAGAGCGAAGCCGGCAGCTATTTCGGCAGCTCCGTGGTGTACATGGAAAAATTCCTCGGCGATCCGCGCCACGTGGAAATCCAGGTGATCGGCGACGGCGAAGGCAACGCCATCTGCCTGGGCGATCGCGACTGTTCGATGCAGCGCCGCCACCAGAAAGTGGTGGAGGAAGCGCCCGCGCCCGGCATTCCCGACGACGTGCGCGCCGCCATCGCCGCCTCCTGCATCCAGGCCTGCCAGCAGCTCAAGTACCGCGGCGCCGGCACTCTGGAATTCCTGTATCAGGACGGCCAGTTTTACTTCATCGAAATGAACACCCGCGTGCAGGTGGAGCATCCGGTTACCGAGCGCGTGACCGGCATCGACATCGTCAAGGAACAGCTGCGCATCGCCGCCGGCCTGGGCCTGTCGGTACGCCAGGAAGACATCAGGATCATCGGCCATGCCATCGAATGCCGCATCAACGCCGAGGATCCGCAAACCTTCATGCCCAGCCCCGGCAAGGTGCAGATGTACCATGCGCCCGGCGGCAACGGCATCCGGGTGGATTCGCACATCTACAGCGGCTACACCGTGCCGCCGTACTACGATTCGCTGATCGCCAAGCTGATCAGCCACGGCCCCACGCGCGATGCTTCGATCGGCCGCATGCAGAACGCGCTGGAGGAAATGGTGGTGGACGGCATCAAGACCAACATTCCGCTGCAGGCCGACATCATGCGCGACCCCGGCTTTCGCAAGGGCGGCATGAACATCCACTACCTGGAACAACTGCTGAAGCAGAAGACCGGCGGATCCGCGCCCTGATGGGTTGGCTGCAGTTGCAACTGGGTTGTTCGCGCGACGCCGCGGACGCGTTCGAAACGCTGCTGCTCGACTGCGGCGCGGTCTCGGTGACGCTGCGCGACGCCGAGGACGAGCCGCTGTTCGAGCCCGGCGTGGGCGAAACGCCGCTGTGGCGCGCGCTGCTGCTCACCGGGCTGTTTCCCGGCGACGCCGACCCCATCGCGCTGGAGCTGCAACTGCATGCCCTGGCACCCACCGCCCTGCCGCCCCTGCACTGGGAACGCCTGCCCGACCAGGACTGGGTGCGTGCCTGGCTGGACGACTTCAAGCCGATGCGTTTCGGCGAAAAGCTGTGGGTATGTCCAAGCTGGTGGCAAAGCGCCGAAGGCATCGTGCAGGCGCCCGCCGGCGAATGGCAACCTTCCGCCAGCGACGCCGCCCAGTGGGCCGAGCGCAACCAGGCCTTGCTTGCCGCCATGGCGGCACCGGACGCGGTGGTGCTGAAACTGGATCCCGGCCTCGCCTTCGGTACCGGCACCCATCCCACCACCGCGCTGTGCCTGCGCTGGCTCGATGCGCATCCGCCCAAGGGCCAGCACGTGGTCGATTTCGGCTGCGGTTCCGGCATCCTGGGCATCGCCGCGCTGCTGCTCGGCGCGCGCTCGGCGGCGGGCATCGATACCGATCCCCAGGCCCTGCAGGCCACCGGCGACAACTGCGCCAAGAACCAGCTCGATGCCAAACTCTTTCCCGTCTACCTGCCCGAGGCCTTCGCCGCACGCGAGACATTGGTGCCGGCGGATGGCGTGCTTGCCAACATCCTCGCCGGCACGCTGATCGACCTGGCGCCGCAGTTGTGCGCGCTGGCGCGCCCCGGCGGCTGGCTGCTGCTGTCCGGCATCCTGGCGGAACAGGCCGAGGCGGTGATGGCACGTTTTCGGCCTTGGTGTGACAGCTTCGACGTTGTCCGGGAAGGCGATTGGGTTAGTATCGCCACGACCCGTCGCTGAGGCTATGAAGTTCCATGGCGTCCCTGCTTACCCAGTGTCCGCACTGCCAGACCAGTTTCCGCGTCAGTCGTCCACAGTTGGGCGCGGCCAACGGCCAGGTGCGCTGTGGTGCCTGCCTGGGCGTGTTTTCGGCCGTTGCCAATGAAATCCGCGTCAAGCCCGCCGCGCCGCTGACCAGCGGCTCCTGGCTGGACGACGATCCCGAACCCGCGCACGACGCCCCCACGCCCGCCCCTGGCGCCTCATGGCTGGATGACGACGCCGCCACGGCAGCGCAAACGCAGGACCCCCACCCCCGCCAGAACAGCTCCTGGCTCGACGACGAACCACCGACGCTCGACCTCCCGGTCCAGGAACCCGCCGCGGCTGCCCCGCAGGCAGAAAATACCGGGCAAGCTCCGGAGGAAATGCCGGCCTGGGTAGCGGAAACCCGTCAGGACGCCTCGCCCTGGGAAGAAGACCCGCCGGAAACGGAACCCGATTGGGACGCTGAACCGCGTTGGGAAGCCCCGACGCCCGAGGAAGTCCCCAATTGGGAAGGCGCCGCGCACGAGGCCGATCCGCCCTGGGGCGATGAGCCGGATCAGGAACCGGACGATGCGCCGGACGACGAACCTGACTGGGAACCGGAACTGCCCGAAGACAGCGCACCTGCGGCCTCTTCCCCGCCCGCGCAGGCTCCCTTGTGGAATGCCACCCTCTCGGCCCGCCATGAGGACGTCGAGGAATATACCGACGAGGATGGGGATGAAGATGAGGAAGCGGCCGAGCCCTTTGCGCGCGCAGAGCCCTTCATGGGCGTCGATACCGACGAGCTCGAGGATGACACGCCGCCCCTGTTCGCCGATCACGACGACGATCCCCCCTTGTTCGCCACCCACGACGATGATCCGCTGCTGGAACAGGACGACGCGGACGACTACGAAACCGTGCGTACCCGCTATGCCGCCGAAGAACCCGCACGGGGCGCCGCCAAGGCACGCCTGCGCGGCTATCTGGAAGATCTGGAAGACGACGACGCCCTGGAAGAGCTGGGGCCCGACACCCTGGAATACGTGGACGAGGAACCGCTCACCATCGCCCCCGCCTCCGCGGCGGGGCACCTGTGGCGCAACCTGGCCCTGGGCCTTGGCAGCCTCGCGCTCCTGGGCCTGCTCGGCCTGCAATACGTGGCCTCGCATCTCGACGCGCTGAACAGCAGCACCCGCTTCGCGCTGTTCCGCCCGACACTGTGCGCGGTGCTCACCTGTCCGCCCCCGGCGCCGCTGCCGGCGCAGTTCGCCACCCAGCAGCTGGTGGTACGCGCGCATCCCAGCGTCCGCAATGCGCTGGAGGTGAGCTTCATCTTCGCCAACGAAAGCACCCGCGCCCAGCCCTTCCCGACGCTTGCGCTCAGCTTTCACGACAATCAGGATCACCTGGTGGCAAGCCGCCGCTTCGTTCCCGAGGAATACCTGCCGCCGGAACTGAACGCGCTCGGCACGATGCCGCCCGCTTCCTCGGTGCAGGTACAGCTGGAAATCGTGGATCCCGGCAACGACGCCACCCGCTACAGCATCACTTACTAGACCTCTCAAAACCTACTGCGCGTGCCTCTGGTGGCGCTCGCTGCGTTTTTGGGGGGCCTGGTTCCAAGTCCGCTCATGGACTTGTGCGGGGCAACGCGGGTACCATAAGCGGCGATTTTTCCCGACTTTTTTCCCGCTTCCCGTGCTCCAGATCGGTCCTTACACCCTGGCGACCAATGTCGTGCTGGCCCCCATGGCCGGCATCAGCGACAAACCCTTTCGCCTGCTCTGCCGCCGCTTCGGTGCAAGCCTCACCGCCACCGAAATGCTCAGCGCCAATCTGCAATTGCAGAACCCGGCGCAGGCGCTGCTGCGCGGCGCCCATCGCGACGAACCCGCCCCGCGCGTGGTGCAGATTGCCGGCGCCGATCCCGTCAACATGGCCGCCGCGGCACGCCTGAACGTGGAACACGGGGCGCAGATCATCGACATCAACATGGGCTGCCCGGCCAAGAAGATCCTCAAGCAGGCCGCCGGTTCCGCGCTCCTGCGCGACGAAGCCCTGGTGGCGCGCATACTGCGCGCCGTCACCGCGGCGGTGGACGTGCCGGTAACGCTCAAGATCCGCACCGGCTGGAACACCGAGCAGCGCAACGGTCCCGCCATCGCCCGCATCGCCGAGGATGCCGGCATTGCCGCACTTGCCGTGCACGGCCGCACCCGCGCCTGCATGTTCGAGGGCGAGGCCGAATACGACACCATCGCCGCCATCAAGCAAAGCGTATCCATGCCGGTATTCGCCAACGGCGACATCACCAGCGCCGCCAAGGCCGCCGCGGTGCTTGCCCACACGGGGGCCGACGGCGTCATGCTTGGCCGCGGCGTGCGCGGCCGTCCCTGGCTGTTCCAGGAAGTGACGCACTATCTGCGCCACGGCAGCCTGCCGGCGCCGTTGCCGCTGGCGCGCATCGCCACGCTGGTGCTGGAACACCTGGCGGCGCTCCACCAGTTCTACGGCGTGCATCCGGGCCTCGGTTTTGCCCGCAAGCACCTGACCTGGTATCTGGAACCCTATCCCGGCGCGCAGGAATTCCGGCGCCACTTCAACGCGCTCGTCGATACCACGGCGCAACTGGACGCGGCGGCGGCTTTCTTCGAATCGCTGCTGGCCAGCGAGGCCGCGGCATGAAGGCCCCGGTCGGCGTCAAGGCGCCGGCGGTGGCGCAGGCCCGTCCGCTGCCGGGGCAGACCCTGCGCGGCAGCGTAGGCACCGCGCTCAATGCCTACCTCAAGGACGTCGACGAAAGCTATATCCGCGATCTCTACGCCACCGTCATGGCCGAGGTCGAACCGCCGCTGCTTGCCGCCGTGATGCACAAGGCCCGCAGCAACCAGAGCCGCGCCGCGCTGATGCTCGGCATCACCCGCGCCACGCTGCGCAAGAAGCTCCGCCACTACAACATGCTGGATTGATCATTCATGAGCCTGACCACTTCGCCCGCCAATCCCCACCCCACGCCCGTGCGCCGCGCGCTGCTGAGCGTGTCCGACAAAAGCGGCATCGCCGATTTTGCCCGCTGCTTGCGCGCGCTCGGCGTGGAGCTGCTGTCCACCGGCGGCACCTACAAGCTGCTGCATGACGCCGGCATCGAGGTGACCGAAATCGGCGCCTGGACCGGCTTCCCCGAAATCATGGACGGCCGCGTGAAAACGCTGCATCCCAAGGTGCATGGCGGCATCCTGGGCCGCCGCGGCCTCGACGACGCCGTGATGGCGCAGCACGACATACCGCCGATCGACATGGTGGTGGTGAACCTCTATCCCTTCGAGGCCACCGTGGCCAGGCCCGGCTGCACCCAGATGGAAGCCATCGAGAACATCGACATCGGCGGCCCCACCATGCTGCGCGCCGCCGCCAAGAACCACGCCTGGGTCACCGTGGTGGTGGATCCCACCCGCTATCCCGAAATCATCCGCGAACTGGAAGAGAACGCCGGCGCCATCAGTGCCGCTACCCGCTTCGAGCTGGCACTGGCCACCTTCGAGCACACCGCCTGCTACGACGGCGCCATCGCCAACTACATGGGCCGGCACGACGGCAACGGCAGCGACACCGGCTTCCCGCGTACCTGGAACTCGCAATTCCGCCTCAAGCAACCGCTGCGCTACGGCGAGAACCCGCACCAGCAGGCCGCCTTCTACGTGGAACGCGACCTGACCGAAGCCAACGTGTCGAGCGCCATCCAGCTCCAGGGCAAGGAACTGTCGTTCAACAACATCGCCGACACCGACGCCGCGCTGGAATGCGTCAAATCCTTCGACGAGCCCGCCTGCGTGATCGTCAAGCACGCCAACCCCTGCGGCGTCGCCGTCGCCGAAACGCTGCTGCTTGCCTACGACCGCGCCTACCAGTGCGACCCCGTGTCCGCCTTCGGCGGCATCCTCGCCTTCAACCGTGAACTCGACGCCGCCACCGCGCAGGCCATCGTCACCCGCCAGTTCGCCGAAGTGATCGTGGCGCCCTCGGTATCGCAGCAGGCGCTGGCGATCCTCGCCACCAAGGAAAACCTGCGTGTCCTCAACTGCGGGCCGCTGCACGCGCTCGGCGCATCCACCTGGGATTACAAGAAAGTGGCCGGCGGCCTGCTGGTGCAGAACCTCGACCTCGGCCGCATCGACGCAGGCGACCTGCGCGTGGTGAGCAAGCGCGAGCCCACGCCGGCGGAGCTACAGGACCTGCTGTTTGCGTGGAAGGTGGTGAAGTTCGTCAAGTCCAACGCCATCGTCTACTGCCGCGAAGGCCAGACCATCGGCATCGGCGCGGGACAGATGAGCCGCGTGTACAGCGCGCGCATCGCCGGCATCAAGGCCGCCGACGCCGGCCTGGCGGTGGCCGGTTCGGTAATGGCCTCGGACGCCTTCTTTCCATTCAGCGACGGCATCGAAGCCGCCGCGCAGGTGGGCGTTACCGCCGTGATCCATCCCGGCGGTTCGCTGCGCGACGTTGAGGTAATTGCCGCCGCCGACGCCGCCGGTCTGGCGATGGTCTTCACCGGCATGCGCCATTTCCGCCACTGAGCCGCCCCCCGGCGATCCCCCCATAGCAGCAATAGAAAACAGCAGTAGAACCTGGAGGTTCCATGAAGGTCATGATCATCGGCAGCGGCGGCCGCGAACACGCCCTGGCCTGCAAGGCCGCCGCATCCGCGCGGGTGGAGCAGATATTCGTGGTGCCCGGCAACGCCGGCACCGCGCGCGAACCCAAGGTGAGCAACGTGGCGCTTGCCATCGACGATTTCGACGCGCTCACCGCCTTCGCGCGTGAGCAGCAGATCGGCCTCACCATCGTCGGCCCCGAAGCACCGCTGGTGGCCGGCCTGGTGGATCACTTCCAGGCCAATGGCCTGCCCTGCTTCGGCCCCGGCAAAGGCGCATCGCAACTGGAAGGCTCCAAGGCCTTCACCAAGGATTTCCTGGCGCGCCACAATATTCCCACCGCCGCCTACGGCAACTTCACCGAACTCGCCCCCGCCCTGGACTACCTGCGCCAACAATCGCTGCCCATCGTCATCAAGGCCGATGGCCTTGCCGCCGGCAAGGGCGTGATCATCGCGCAGACGCTGGAAGAAGCCGAAGCCACCGTGCGCGACATGCTCGCCGGCAACAGCTTCGGCAGCGCCGGCCATCGCGTGGTGATCGAGGAATTCATGGTGGGCGAGGAAGCCAGCTTCATCGTCATGGTGGACGGCAGGACCGCTCTCCCCTTCGCCAGCTCGCAGGACCATAAGGCACGCGACGATGGCGACAAAGGCCCCAACACCGGCGGCATGGGCGCCTACTCGCCGGCACCGGTGGTCAACGCCGAGATCCACACGCGCATCATGGATGAAGTGATCATGCCCACCGTGCGCGGCATGGCCGCCGAGGGCAATACCTACGTCGGCTTCCTGTACGCCGGCCTGATGATCGGCGCGGACGGCACCCCCAAGGTGGTGGAATTCAACTGCCGCTTCGGCGACCCCGAAGCACAGCCGATCATGCTGCGCCTGCAAACCGACCTGATCGACCTATGCGAAGCCGCCCTCGCCGGCACGCTGGACCGCCAAGCCATCGCCTTCGATCCACGCGCGGCAGTGGGCGTGGTACTGGTAGCCGGCGGCTACCCCGACCGCTATGCCAAGGGCAAACCGATTCACGGCCTCGACACCCCGGCACCGGCAAACAGCAAACTCTTCCACGCCGGCACCCGCCTCGACGACCAGGGCCAGGTACTCACCAACGGCGGCCGCGTCCTCTGCGCCACCGCCCTCGGCGACACCGTTGCCGACGCCGCCGCCACCGCCTACGCCCTGGCCTCCAACATCACCTGGGAAGGGGTGTACTATCGCAAGGACATCGCCTGGCGCGCGATTGCACGGGAACAATCCGCAGACATTTAAGAAAATCTTTCCTGACTCTAGTGCGGATCACTGAAGTCTGACGCAAAGCCTCTGCCGCCCCTTTTGACCAGACAGGGGCGTTGATGGGCAGGGATGGCCCTGTGAGAGCGGAGCACTGAAGCCTGACGCAAGCCTCTGGCGTCCCTTTTGACCAGACAGGGGCGTCGTAGGGCCAGGGATGGCCCGGAGCCGAGCGCCACAGGGATGTGCTTGCAGCGTCCCCTGGCTGGTCAAAAGGGACGGCAGAGGCGCCACGGTACCAACGCGGACCACCGTCAAAAAGAACCGACCAGAGCCACCACAATACCGATGCGGACCAACAAAGAAGACCACATCATGAACAGCCTAGACCGCTTCATCATCGGCATCGACCGCGCCCTGCGCACTCTCGCCCCGGGCAGCACCGCCGCGGAACGCCCCAATCCCGCCGGTGAACACACGCAAGCCGAACTGGGTGCCCCCGCAGCGCGCCACAGCGCCGGCCTCATGCGCATCAATCACACCGGCGAAGTCTGCGCTCAAGCCCTGTATCAAGGCCAAGCCCTCACCGCGCAACTACCGCAGATACGCCACAGCATGGAACAGGCCGCGCAGGAAGAAAGCGACCACCTCGCCTGGTGCGAAAGCCGCCTGCAGGAACTCGGCAGCCGCCCCAGCCTCCTCAACCCGCTCTGGTACACCATGAGCTTCGGCCTTGGCGCCGCGGCGGGACTCGCCGGCGACAAATGGAGCCTCGGCTTCGTGGCGGAAACGGAAGATCAGGTGTGCAGCCACCTGCGCTCGCACCTCGAACGCCTGCCTGAGGACGACACGCGCAGCAAGGCCATTCTGGAACAGATGTTGGTCGACGAAGGCCAGCATGCCAGCACCGCCCGAGCCGCCGGCGCCGCCACCCTGCCCATGCCCGTCAAAGGCGCGATGACGGCCATGGCGCAGGTGATGAAAACGCTGGTCTACCGAATCTGACCAGCCTCAGTTCAGCTCGTCATCCGGCCAGTATTTGGTGCCCTTGACCGTGGCCTGCAGGGCCAGTCCGGTTTCGGTGAGTTGATACACGGTGATGTTGTCGAGCTGCAGTTCGCCCCCCACCGCCGCACCCTGCGTGCTTGCCACCGCGGCGGCGTCGGCCTGGGCGCCCACGGCAACGCCGTAGTCCATGAAACGCTTCAGCGCATCGTCGGTGTGGAAGATCATGAGAAGGCGGTAATCCTTCACCCCGGCGCCAAAGCCGACGCCGAGCTCGCCCATCTTCAGGTAGGTGTCGGCGCCGTTGCGATTGTCGTGCAACACGCCATAGCCGCCGCCGAAGCTGGCCAGGATCAGGTTCACGTTGGCATTGCTGAATACCGCGTAGCCGGTGGACGTGTCGACCTGCTGGCGCACGTCCGGTTTCTGCTGGTACATCTCGCTCAATACGTCGTTGCGCATCTGCTGCACCGCCGCCCGCTTCTGGTCGGGCGTATTGCCGGCACCGCTCATGCAACCGGTGAGCAGCACACACAAGGATAGGTAGTACAAGCTCTGGATCTGACGCATGGTTCTTCTCCGTTGGGTAGGTGGCCCGAGTCTATAACGGAATTTCGCGGGCTCCCCACCGAAGCACCCGCAAGCGTGTCCTGCGTCGCAAATTTCCCACTTATCCTTCCAGAATCTCGAAATCGTGACTTATTGCCACTCCGGCCCTGCCAAGCATGATAGACGCTGAACAGTATTTTTCCGCCGACAGCTCCACCGCGCGCGCCACCCGCGCCGGGTCGAGCCCCTTGCCGGTGACCACAAAATGCAGATGAATGCTTTCAAACACCGCCGGCACCGCGTCGGCGCGCACCGCGGTGAGCTCGGCGCGGCAATCGGTGATCTGCTGGCGGCTCTTGGTCAGGATGCTCACCACGTCGAACGCCGAACAGCCGCCCACGCCAAGCAACAGCATTTCCATGGGCCGCACGCCCAGGTTGCGGCCGCCGGCGTCGGGCGGCCCATCCATGACCACCGTATGCCCCGAACCCGACTCGGCCAGAAACATGGCGCCATCCACCCATTTGATCGTTGCCTGCATGCGAATCACTCCCGGAAAAAATGCCGCGATTATCCCATAACCGATGCTGTCACAAGGCCTTTGAGCGCCTGGGAGTCCGGCATTTGAAATGCTGCACAGCCTGCGCCTGTTCAAATAGAACCCCCCAACAAAGTGTGATATACATCCCACCGTTTCCAGGAAGGCCCCCACGAGGTTAATGCATGGCGCTTATGGCGATCACTCCACACATCCGCGATCTGGACAATTTCCTGAGCCACTCGCATCGCCGGAGATACCCCAACAAAACCACCATCATCCACGAAGGGGACAAGTGTGAAACCCTTTATTACATCGTCAGCGGTTCGGTATCCGTAATCCTCGAGGACGAGGAAGGAAAGGAAGCCGTGATCACCTACCTGAACGCGGGTGATTTCTTCGGCGAAATGGGCTTGTTCGAAAGCCAGGAGGCCCGCAGCGCCTGCGTGCGCACCAAGTCCGAATGCGAGATCGCCGAGATTTCCTACCAGGCCTTCAACGTCTACACCCGCCAGCATCCCGAGATCCTCTACACCATCGGCCAGCAGATGGCGCACCGCCTGCGCAGCACCACCAAGCGCGTGGCCGACCTGAGCTTCCTGGACGTGACCGGCCGCATCGCCAGCATCCTGCTGGAGCTGAGCAAGCAGCCCGACGCCATGACCCACCCCGACGGCATGCAGATCAAGATCACGCGCCAGGAACTGGGGCGCATCGTCAATTGTTCGCGGGAAATGGCGGGACGGGTATTGAAGGACCTGGAAGACCAGGGGCTGATCGAAGTGCACGGCAAGACCATCGTGGTCTACGGCACGCGCTGATCCAGCGCCGATCTAGAACAGCAGCACCAGCCCCCACACCAGCGCCACCGTCACCAGGCTCAGCAGCACGGCCAGGGAACCGAGATCCTTGGCCAGGCCAGACAGGTCGTGGCGCTCGTGGCCGATGCGGTCCACCACCGCTTCGATGCCCGAATTGAGCACCTCCACGATCAGCACCAGCAGCAGCACGCCGACCAGCAGCGCCTTTTCCACCCCGCCCTCGCCCAGGTAGAGACCCAGCGGAAACATCACCACGCCCGCCATGATTTCCTGGCGAAACGCCGCTTCGTTGTGCCAGCAGCTGCGCAGCCCCTGCAGCGAATAGCCAAGGGCCGAGACGAGGCGGCGGATGCCGGTTTCGCCGGGTTTAGCCATTGAAGAACAGTTCCTGCAGCTTGGCGCCCGGATCGGCCGCGCGCATGAAGGATTCGCCCACCAGGAAGCCGTACACGCCGTGGGCGATCATCTCTTCCACATCCTCGCGCGCGAGGATGCCGCTTTCGGTGATCACCGTGGTGCCTTCGGGCACCGCGTCGCGCAGGCGGTAGGTCACATTGAGGCTGGTCTTGAAGGTGTGCAGGTCGCGGTTGTTGATGCCCACCAGGTCGGGCTTGAGCGCCAGCGCGCGTTCCAGGTCCTGCTGGCTGTGGATTTCCACCAGCATGTCCAGGCCCTGCTCCCGCGCCGTGCCGGCCAGGTCCTGCAGTTGGGTATCGCCAAGCGCGCCCACGATCAGCAGCACGCAGTCGGCGCCAAGCGCGCGCGATTCCACGATCTGGTAAGGATCCACCATGAAATCCTTGCGCAGCACCGGCAGGTTGCAGGCGTCGCGCGCCGCCATCAGGTAATCGTCATGCCCCTGGAAGAAATCCACGTCGGTGAGCACCGACAGGCAGGTGGCGCCATGTTCGGCGTAGCTGACGGCGATTGTGGCGGGGTCGAAATTCTTACGGATCAATCCCTTGCTTGGCGATGCCTTCTTGATTTCGGCAACCACGGCGGGCCGCTTGTGGCCGATCTGGCGCTCGAGCGCCGCCTTGAAGCCACGGCAGGGCGTCTGTGCCGCCGCCAGCTCGCGCAGGGCGTCGAGCGAGCGCTGTGCGCTGCGCTCTAGAACTTCCTCGCGCTTGCGTTCGAGGATCTTGGTGAGGATGGTGGGCTCTTCTTGCTGCATTGACATCTACCGCGTGTTGGAGACGGATCAGGTTCGGTCGAGGAAATTCTTGAGCAACCGGTGCCCGTGCTCGGTCAGGATGGACTCGGGATGGAACTGTACGCCTTCTATGTCCAGCGTTCTGTGGCGTACTCCCATGATTTCTTCGATGCTGCCGTCGGCGTTGCTGGTCCAGGCAGTCACTTCCAGGCAATCCGGCAGGCTGGCCTGCTCGATCACCAGCGAATGGTAGCGGGTGGCGTTGTAGGGGGACGGCAGCCCCGCGAACACGCCCTGCCCACGGTGGTGGATCGGCGACAGCTTGCCGTGCATCACGCGGCCGGCGCGCACGATGCGGCCGCCAAAGGCCTCGCCGATGCTCTGGTGCCCCAGGCACACGCCAAGCAGCGGCATGCGGCCGGCGAAATGCTTGATGGCGGCCACGGAAATACCGGCTTCGGTGGGCGTGCAGGGACCCGGCGAGATCACGATGCCGCGCGGCGCCAGCGCCTCGATTTCCGCCAGCGTGATCGCATCATTGCGATACACGCGGATGTCCGCCCCCAGTTCCCCGAAATACTGCACGAGGTTGTAGGTGAAGGAATCATAGTTGTCGATCATCAACAGCATTGCAGGTTCCTACAGGCCCGATTCGGCCAGTTTCACGGCGTGGAACATGGCACGCGCCTTGTTCATGGTTTCGTCCCACTCGAGCCGCGGCACGGAATCGGCCACGATGCCGGCGCCGGCCTCGATGTAGAGCATGCCGTCCTTGATCACCGCGGTGCGGATGGCGATGGCCATGTCCATGTTGCCGTTCCAGGACAGATAGCCCATGGCGCCGCCGTAGATGCCACGCTTGACCGGCTCGAACTCGTCGATGATCTCCATGGCGCGCACCTTCGGTGCGCCGCTCAGCGTGCCCACCGGCAGCGTGGCCTGCAGCACGTCGAGCGCGGTACGCCCTTCGGCCAGCTCGCTTTCCACGGTGGAGGCGATGTGCATCACGTGCGAATAGCGCTCCACGAACATGCGGCGCGGCACTTCCACCGTGCCGATGCGGCTCACGCGTCCGGAATCGTTGCGGCTGAGGTCTATGAGCATCAGGTGTTCGGCGATTTCCTTGGCATCGCCAAGCAATTCGCGTTCCAGCGCCTGGTCCTCTTCCTCGGTACGGCCGCGGCGGCGGGTGCCGGCCAGCGGCCGCACGGTCACGTGGCCGTCTTCCACGCGCGCCAGGATTTCCGGCGAAGCGCTGACGATGTGGAAATCCTGCATGTCCATGAACACCATGTACGGCGACGGATTGAGCTGGCGCAGCGCGCGGTACACGTTCAGCGGCGCGCCATCGAACGGCAGGCTCATGCGCTGCGCCAGCACCACCTGCATCACGTCGCCCGCCACAATGTAGTCCTTGATCCGCTCCACCGCCTGTTCGAATGGCACCTGGCCGAAGCTGGATACGAAATCCGCCTCGCTCACCTCGCGCGCGGCGCCGGTGGGCGGGAACGCGGCGCGTGCCTGCAGGCCGGCCTCGAGCGCGTCCAGCTGCTGCTGCGCGGCCTCGAAACCGCCTTCCTGCGCCGAGTCCGCGTACACCAGCAGGATGAGCTTGTTGCGCAGGTTGTCGAACACCGCCAGCGCTTCGGACACCATCAGCACGATGTCCGGCGTATGCACGCTGTCCGGCGGCGTACTGTGCGCCACGCGGCGCTCCACGTAGCGCACGGTGTCGTAGCCGAAATAACCCACCAGGCCGCCGTTGAAGCGCGGCAGGTGCGGCAGGTCGGGCACCTTGTAGCGCGCCTGGAATTCGGTGATGAAGGCAAAGGGGTCGTCGGTGGCAAGGCTTTCGATCACGTCGCCGTCGCGTTCCACCTTCAGTTCATTGCCGCTCACCTTGAGCACGGTGCGGCAGGGCAGGCCAATGAAGGAATAGCGGCCCCATTTCTCGCCGCCCTGCACCGATTCCAGAAAATAGCTGTAAGGCCCCTGCGCCAGCTTCAGGTAGACGCCAAGCGGGGTGTCCAGGTCGGCCTGCACCTCCCGCACCAGCGGGATGCGGTTGTAGCCTTGCGCCGCCAGCGCGCGATACTGCTCCAGGGTCATAGGGACGCCAGCTCCTTGCGCATGGAAGCGATGGTGGCGCCGTAGTCGGGGCTGTTGAAGATGGCGGAACCGGCCACGAACATGTCGGCGCCGGCGCGGGCGATTTCGGCGATGTTGGCCACGCCCACGCCGCCGTCCACTTCCAGGCGGATGTCGCGGCCGCTGGCGTCGATCAGTTCACGCACCCGGGCCAGCTTGCGCAGCGTGGCGGGGATGAACTGCTGGCCGCCGAAGCCGGGGTTCACCGACATCAGCAGGATCAGGTCCACCTTGTCCATCACGTATTCGAGGCACTCGGGAGACGTGGCCGGGTTGAGCACCAGGCCGCTCTTGCAGCCGAGGTCGCGGATCAGCTGCAGCGAGCGGTCCACATGGTGCGAGGCTTCCGGATGAAAGCTGATGTAGCTGGCGCCAGCCTTGGCAAAATCCTGGATCAACGCATCCACCGGGCTCACCATCAGGTGCACGTCGATCGGCGCGGTGACGCCGTATTTGCGCAGCGCCTGGCACACCATGGGGCCGATGGTGAGGTTGGGCACGTAGTGATTGTCCATCACGTCGAAATGCACGACATCCGCCCCGGCCGCCAGCACCGCGTCCACTTCCGCGCCGAGCCGGGCGAAGTCCGCGGAGAGAATCGAGGGGGCAATCAGATAGGGCGAAGCGGACATGGGGAGGACTGCGCTAAGTGTCTGAAAATCGTGGCGCATTGTACCGGCTTCTTGGGTTTCGCTCTAGCGAATGAACAGGGGTGGGGGCCGGCGTTGTATCATGCGCCTCGCGCCTTCACCGCAAACGAACCCCGACTCATGCCACTGACCGCCCTGGCCGCCGTGTTGCTGGCCGCCTGCACCCACGCCCTGTGGAACCTGGCCGCCAAGCGCGCCGCGGCTTCGCGGCACTTCGTCTGGTTCTATTCCACCCTGTCCTGCCTGATCTGGGCGCCGGTGGTGGCCTGGATCGTCTGGAGCACCGAACCGCAGTTCACGCGCATCCATTGGCTGGCGCTGAGCGCCACCGCCACCCTGCACCTGGGCTATTCGCTGATGCTGCAGGCCGGCTACCGCGCCTCGGACCTGTCGCTGGTGTATCCGCTGGCGCGCGGTTCCGGGCCGCTGCTGTCGTTCTTCCTGGCGGTACTGCTGCTGGGAGAGGCCATTTCCTGGCTGTCCATCCTGGGCGTGCTGCTGGTGGTGGGCGGCATCGTGCTGGTGTCGGGATTACTGCAGCGACGCCATCGCGCGCCCCGACGCGGCATTGCCTATGGCCTCGGCACCGGCTGTTTCATCGCGGCCTACACCATCAACGACGGCTGGGCGGTCAAGGTGCTGCTGATCTCGCCGGTGATCGTCGATTACTTCGGCAATTTCGTACGCATGGTGGTGCTTGCGCCGCGCGCCTGGCAACGGCGCGGCGAAGCGCTGCTGGAACTACCGCGTTTCATCCGGCCGGCCCTGGTGGTGAGCGTGCTGGGACCGCTCGGCTACATCCTGGTGCTGTACGCCATGCGCATCGCGCCGATCAGCCACGTGGCGCCGGCGCGGGAACTGGCCACGCTGGTAGGCACCTTTCTCGGCGCCCATCTGCTGCGCGAACAGGCGGCGCCCGCCCGCATCCTCGGCGCGCTGTGCATCGTGGCGGGCGTGGTGAGCCTGGCGTTGACGGGTGAGTAATCTGTCTCCGTAACCCGCTAGAACCTACAGCAGATACTGAACAGCAGTCGGTGCGCGGCCCCGCTTGCGGAACGTTGGAGCGCTTTCCCGTCGGGTGCAAGCGCGGAAGGGAGCGAGGACTGTCTGAGCCGCGCAGCGGCGAGTTCCGCAGCGCCGCGCTTGT